>OMGS01000143.1_pt1 | contig 61862 bp, 49 predicted proteins | sample 1646081 | NCBI WGS metagenome assembly OMGS01 (sample SAMN05578591, study PRJEB25193) | human gut metagenome | biome: Human Microbiome; feature: human-associated habitat; material: feces | host: Homo sapiens | place: USA:Birmingham | reverse complement strand
CGAGATGTGCGGACGTGACTGGAGTTCAGACGTGTGCTCTTCCGATCTTTCCAGATAGGCTTCGTCAAAATCCACAGTTTCCAAAAGTCGAATTTCGCCGCATGTCAGCTCGCGTGTCATTCCCATTGGGAGCGCTCCAAGCTCGAGTCCGCCCTCGGCAATTCGACGAAGCGCCGTGACCGGCATGCCGCGGCTGGCCAGCATCCGGCGCACCTGATGGTACTTTCCCTCGCACACGGCCACAAGGCTGCGGCCGGGGCCGAGCGGGCGGAGATAAGCCGGGCGGCAGACCGTTCCGTCGCGCAGCGTGAGCCCGGCGCGGAAGGCGGCGCAGTCCGCCTCCCCGGCCTCGCCCTCGTGGACGGCATCATAAATTTTCCAGACCGCATGGCGCGGCGAGATGAGCCGGTGCGCCAGCTGTCCGTCGTCCGTCAGAAGCAGCAGGCCGGACGTATCCTTGTCCAGCCGCCCGACGGGTGCAAGGCCGCGGTACTGCGGCGGCAGCAGCTCCATCACGGTGCGGTCACGGGGATCGTCCGTCGAGGTCACATAGCCCGTCGGCTTGTGCAGCAGCAGAACGACCGGCCCGCGCGGGCCGACCGCCTCGCCGTCGAGCGTGACCCGGTCCGACTTTTCGTCGATCTTCTGCTCCGGGGCCGAAGCGGGAACGTCGTTGACGCGCACCCGCCCGGCGCGGATGATGGTCCGCAGCTCGCGGCGCGAGGCCACACCGGCCTCCGATAAAAACCTGTCCAGACGCTGCATCCGTCTGCCTCCTTCCGGCATAACCGTCCCCTGTGGGACATACATTGGAGTGACCATAAAAACCTGTTTAAGGGGGAGCTACATCATGTTTGTCATGACTGCAAAGCTGTCAAAGCCGCGGCTGATCGCCGCAGGCGTCCTGATCCTGGCCGTTGTGATCCTGGTCGTTGCGCTCGTCTCCGGCGGCGGAGGCGGATCGGCGGACGCGCCCGACGGAGCGACGAACGACGCGCGCCTTGCCTATCTCGCGGGCTTCGGCTGGAGCGTGAACGGTACGCCGAAGCAGACGCAGCAGGTCCGCATTCCCAAGTCGGCCGACGACCGCGTCTTCTCGCGCTACAACGCGCTGCAGAAAAGTCAGGGCTTCGATCTCACGGCGCACGCGGGCAAGGAGGCCACGCGCTATGTCTATGAGATCCTGAATTACCCGGACGCCTCCGCGCCGGTCTACGCCAGCGTGCTCGTGCTCGACGGGCACATCATCGGCGGAGACATCACGGACACTGCGCCCGGCGGCGCCATCCACGGCTTCTGCAAGCCCGGCACCACGGCACCGAACGCCGAGCCGTCCGAGGCAACGGAGGCCGGAACGGAGACCGAGGCCGGAACGGAAGAACCGACGGAGCCCTCCGCCGAGCCTTCAACCACATCCTAAAAAACACTTGCATTTTCGCTTCGTCGTGCTATAATGACAGCAGCCAATCGAATACGACTCTTCAGGGCAGGGTGAAATTCCCGACCGGCGGTAAAGTCCGCGAGCGCGCTGCGCATGATCCGGTGAGATTCCGGGACCGACAGTACAGTCTGGATGAAAGAAGAATCGGCTGGCGCACCTGTCCGTGTTTCCTGCCGTTTACCCGAGGGATCGTATCCTTCGGGTGTATTTTTTTCTCAGGAGGCAACCATGAAACACGAAAAAATGAAAAAACTGACCGTTCTGGCCATGCTGAGCGCCATTGCCTATGTCGCAGTCGCGCTGCTGCGCTTCCCGGTCGTCCTGTTCCTCAGCTATGAGCCGAAGGACGTCGTCATCGCCATCGGCGGCTTCCTCTACGGGCCGCTGGCCGCACTGGGCATCTCGCTTGTCGTCTCGTTCATCGAGATGCTGACCATCAGCTCCACGGGCTGGATCGGCTTTGTGATGAACTTCCTCAGCTCCGCCGCCTTCGCGGGCACGGCCGCCCTGCTCTACCGCAAAAAGCGCACGCAGGGCAGCGCCATTGCGGGCCTGTTCGGCGGAGCGCTGCTTATGACCGTGCTCATGCTGCTGTGGAACTATATCATCACGCCGCTGTACATGCACACGGCCCGCGCCGACGTCGCCGCGATGCTCGTGCCGGTGTTCCTGCCGTTCAACCTGCTCAAGGGCTGCCTGAACGCCACGATCACCGTGCTGCTCTACAAGCCCGTCGTGCAGGGACTGCGCCATGCGCACCTGCTGCCGCCGAGCAAAACGCCCGGCCGCATGCCGGTCAAGCGCCGTCTGGCCGTGTGGCTCGGCGCACTGGCCGTTCTGGCCGTGTGCATCGTGCTCATTCTGATCCTGCACGGAACGATCTGAGTCTCAGAGGCGCAGCAGATCGGTAAAATGATCGATGCGCTTATCCCAGTGCGCGGGCTTGCCGAAGCCGTAAGCCGCCCACACGAACGGCAGGCCCGCCTGCTCGGACGCTTCCATGTCGCCCTGCGTGTCGCCGACGTAGACCGCGTCGCGGACATTGCAGCGCTCACACAGCAGGCGCAGCGTCTGCCCCTTCGGCAGGCCCGTGTTCCCGAAGCAGTCGAAGTCGCTGATCAGGCCGCCGAGGCCGCCCTTTTCCATCAGCAGCTCGATATAGCCCTGCTGGCAGTTGCTGACGATGAACAGGCGGTGCGTTTTGTGCAGCTCCGTGAGCGTTTCCTTGACGCCGGGGTAGAAAATATGGCACGGATCGCGGCGCAGGCGCGCCATCTCGCCGTCCATGCAGCGGTCCATGACCTCCATGGCCTGCTCCTGCGGGACGCCGGGCACCACGACCTGCGCGATCTCCGTCATGGTCTTGCCGAACAGCGGACGGATGCTCTGCTCCGTGCAGTGCGGCGCAAAGCCCATGTTCTGCAGACCGTCGTTCCAGCCCTCTGCTACGAGGGCCACGGCATCCCAGAGCGTGCCGTCGACATCAAAAATCAAGCTTTCCATTGCTGATACTCCCTATTGTGACGTTTTCTCCTATTGTACCGATTTTCGGTGCTCCCGTCAACCCATAGATAAAGCCCGGTGCGAAGCAGCGTTCTGTTCCGCACCGGGCCGTTTTTATGCGTTGCTCTGCTCCGTTTTTTCGGGCAGCAGGTTCGTCATGCTGCGCAGGCTGATGCCGAGCGTCGACATGTTGTGCAGCAGGGCGGAAAGCGTCGGCTGGATGACGCCCGTCACGCCCAGGATAATGAGCATGAGGTTGAAGCTGACGATGAACTGGTAATTCCGGTCGATGCGTCCCATAAGGGCCTCGCTCAGGCGGCGCAGCGTTACAAGCTCGAACAGGTCCTGCGACGAGATCGTGATATCGGCGATCTCGCGGGCAATGGCCGCACCCGTGTTGATGGCGATGCCGGCATCCGCCTCGGACAGGGCCGGGGTGTCGTTCACGCCGTCGCCGATCATGATGACCGTGTGGCCCCCGGCGCGGCGGGCGCGGATGTAGGCCGCCTTGTCCTCCGGCAGGACTCCCGCGTGGTATTCGTCCACGCCGACGGCGCGCGCCACGGCGGCAGCCGTCTTTTCATTGTCGCCCGTCATCATGACGATGTGCGCGATCCCCTGCTCATGCAGAGCGCGGACGGCATCCGCCGCCTCGGCCCGGAGCGGGTCGGAGATGCACACGACGGCGGCAAGTTCGCCGGAAATGGCCAGATACAGATGGGAGTAGGCATCGGAAAGACCGTCGAATTTTGCCTCGTCGCCCTCCGGCACCCGGCATCCCTCATCCTCAAACACGAAATGATAGCTGCCGATGATGACCTTCTTGCCCTCGACGGTGCTCGAGATGCCGTGCGCCACGACATACTCCACGCTGGAGTGATATTCCTCGTGGTTCAGGCCGCGCACGCGCGCCTCCTCTACGACGGCATTGGCCAGCGAGTGCGGATAGTGCTCCTCGAGGCAGGCAGCCAGACGCAGCATATCGTCCTCGCGGCGGCCGCCGAACGTAACGACCTCCGCCACGCGCGGCTGCGCATAGGTCAGCGTGCCCGTCTTATCGAACACGATCGTATCCGCTTTGGCAACGGCTTCGAGGAAGCGCCCGCCCTTGACGGACATGTGCCGGGCGTTGCTCTCGCGCATGGCAGACAGCACGGCGATCGGCATGGCAAGCTTCAGTGCGCAGGAGAAGTCCACCATCAGAACGGCAAGCGTCTTGGTGATATTCCGGGTAAACAGCCACACGAGGGCCGTTCCGCCGAGCGTATAGGGCACGAGCCGGTCCGCCAGACGGGAGGCGCGGTCCTCCGCCGTGGATTTCAGCTTTTCGGACTCCTCGATCATGCGGACGATGCGGTCATAGCGGCCACCGCCCATGGTCTTTTCGACCGTGATGAGGCACTCGCCCTCCTCCACGACCGTTCCGGCATAGGCATAGCTGCCCGGCGTCTTGCGCACGGGGAGCGACTCGCCCGTCATGGACGACTGGTTCACCATGGCCTCGCCGCCGGTCACGCGGCCGTCGAGCGGGATCATGTTGCCGGTACGGACGACGACGCAGTCGCCCGCGTGGATGTCCTTCACGGAGACAAGCAGCTCCTGCCCGTCTGTGCCGCGCACCCACGCGCGGTCGACGTTCAGCGCCATGGCCCCCGCCAGATCGGCGATGGACTTTTTGTGCGTCCAGTCCTCCAGCAGCTCGCCGAGGCCGAGCATGAACATCACGGAGCCTGCCGTATCGAAGTCGCGGCGGACCAGTGAGACCGTCACGGCCGTTGCATCGAGCACGGAGACAGAAAGCTTCCCGTGCAGCAGGGCGGAGAGACCGGCCTTGAGATAGCGCACGGAGCGCACGATGGCGATGCCCGCCCGCACATAGACAGGCAGGAACAGCTTGCAGGCATAGTGGAGTGCCGTTTTCCAGACGAGTTTGTCCTCAAATTCGCGGTTCAGCGCACGGCCGGTGTGCTCCGGGACAAGCCCGGCCTCCTCAGCCGCCGCGAATGAAAACGAGGAAAGCGCCGCAAGCACAGCGCTGCGCGCCTCGCAATATTCAATGACGGCGTCCTGCGTGCGGTCATAGACCTTGACCGACGCCACGCCGTCCACGGCGCGCATGGAATACTCCAGCAGGTCTGCCTGCCGGAGCGTCATCCGCCCGATGCACAGATGCACACGCAGGCGGCCCTTGGTTTCATGTAAAATTCTGCACTTCATAGGATTCTCCTGCCCGCAGCCGGGAAGGGTTTTCCTCCCCGGCTGCACATGATTCAGGCCTCGGCAGGCTCTGCAGCGGGCTCCTCCGCAGTATCGGCGATCTCCTCGCAGGCAGCGGCGGCACGCTCTTCATTGATGGCCTTCGCATCTGCCAGAATGTCCCCGCAGTTTTCACGGAGCGTCGTAACCGTCGTCATCACGTCTTCCTTCGCACGGAGCACGGCAGCCGTCGCGTGGGTATAGACCTTTTTCGCGTCACGGCTGCTGAGGATCCGGATCCCAGCCGTTCCGAACAGAACGCCGCCTGCAAACAGGCCAAGCTTTGCTGCAATACGCATATTGATTTCCTCCAGTTTTCGTAACTTCAGAAAAAGTAAGGTTTGGCTAACATTTGACCGCACTCGCTTTTCCCGTGCCCGTATGATACACCGCAGGGCCATAAATGTCAATGCTTTCCCGCCCCACTTTTCGAGAAAAATCCGCAATTCTTGACAAACGCAGGCCGCCCGTTATAATGAAAGCAGAAAAAGGAGGAGACCGCATGAAACGCTTATTTACCCGCCGGACCGCCGGGACGGATGCAAAAGTTGACCGGCTCGTCATGGAATACGCCCGCCGCAGTGCGGCCTCTCCCCTGCTGCAGCATACGGAGCGGCTCGTGCTTGACCGGAGCGAGGGCATCGCACACCTCAGCTCCGTCGGCAAGCACACCGCCGAGCGCCGCTGCTCGCTCCCGTCCGCGGCGGCCCGCCTGCTCGACACGCTCCCGCAGGGACTGCTATCGCCGCCTCTTGCCTCCGGGACGGACGATGCCGCGGCGCGCTATGCGCTCACGCTGCGCTGGTCGGACGGCGCGTCGCAGCGCATTACCGGCCGCTATGACTGCACGGGCCTTCCGGACGGCTGGGCAGAGCTTGCCGCCGAGGCAGATACCCTGCTGCGCTTCTATACGGAGGGCGAGCTGTTCGACCCGTCGCGCGCAGCCGCCGCGCCGGGGCCGCTGTTTTACTGCGCCGTGGAATTCGAACCGCACGGCACGCGCTATTCCTACCGCTCCGAGGACCGAACGCTGGAGGCCGGTGAGCTTGTAGTCGTTCCGACCGGGCCGGATGCGCACGAGCTGCTGGGCAGGATCGTCGCGGTGCAGGCCTGCACGGCCGAGGACGCGCCCTACCCGCCCGCGCAGACAAAACCGATTCTCCGCCGCGCCACCCCGCAGGATATTCTGGAGCTTGGCGAATTCGTGTAAAGATAAAACAGGACCCGATGTGGCTTTCCGGTGCCGCATCGGGTCCTGTTATTACTTACGATTTTTTCGCCGGGACGGTCCAGTCCGGCGTCTGACTGAGGATCCTGAGCGTATCCGTGGCGGAGACCTGTGCAACAGACAGAATCTTGCCAGGACTGAGCGGCGTATCCGCCGCTGCCAGCGTTTGCTCGTCGATATACTCCGTCGGCACCTGCTCGCCGTCGACCAGAATGACGCTGTACGGCGTGAAGTTCGTGCCGTGGACGGTCAGGCCGGCGTCGCTGCTGCTCACGCCGGTGAGCATGATCTTGTCGACACCAAACTGCAGCTCCATCGGCTGCACCGCCATCTCCCCGCCCGTTGCATAGTGTTTGCCATATAGCATGTCATACTCCAGCATGCACAGGCCGTTCTGGAAGGTCTCGCTGCCGGTCTCATCGTAGCCGTGGCTCTGATGATAGCGCAGGATCGTGCCGTCGTGGACGCCGAAGCGGTCGAGCACCATGGCGGCCAGCTGATAGGCCTGCACGTCGCGGTCGACCTTTTTGGCGTGGAAATTCGTCCAGATGACATATTCCGTGGACTGCACGGTGCCGCAGCTCAGCTCGTCCTGCGTGATGCCGAAGCTCGGCAGATGATCGCCGTAGAATACGACGACCGTCGGCTCGCTGAACGTGGAGAGCCGGCGCACAAGGCGCGCGACAAAGGCATCCGTCTGCTTGAGCTGGTAGAGGTAATATTCCAGCCCGGCGCGGCGGGATTCGGCCTCCTCCCCCGAGACCCTGATGGTTCGCGCGCCTTCCAGCGGCGCCGTGGGATACTTGCCGTGGGGCTGCACGGAGACCGTGAAAACAAGATCACGGTCCTCGGTGGAGCGCAGCGCCTTCAAAATTTCCTCCGTCAGAACGAAATCCTTTGCCCAGCCGAGCGGATTCCGCTCGACGTCGTGCATGTATTCCAGCGACGTGAACGTCTCGAAGCCGAAATTGGCATAGACGCGGTCGCGGCTGTAGAATGTGGCGTTATTATTATGGATGGCGTGGGTGGAATAGCCCGCGCTCTGCAGCGCATAGGCCATGGATTCGCAGGTTCGGTTCTTGACGACGGTCTTGTAGGGATACTCCCCGACGCCGAAGTGGTCGAGATTCATGCCGGAAAGCACCTCGAACTCGGTGTTCGCCGTGCCCGCGCCGATGGACGGCACATAGAACAGGCCGCTGGAGCACGTCTCCTTCAGCCGCTCGAAATTCGGGACCGGATTTTCGCCGTACGTCAGGTCCTTCAGATAATTCGCGTCAAAGAATGACTCGAGCTGCACAAAGATGAAGTTTGGCGTGCGCACCCGGTCGTCAGGCAGGTCGTCCTGCTCGCTGAGGAGCACGTCGATCGCTTCCTGCGAATAGCCGTCCGGCTCACGGATGCCCTGCGTCACCGCACTGGCGGAGAAGCAGTAGGCAAAGCCGTTGGAGTCGTAGGCATCCGGCAGATTGGGGAAATGCGAGGCCAGCGTCCCGCTGCGGAGGAAGGCGACCGTAAAGCCCGCGAGCATCACGCCGCAGAGCAGGACCTGCACGGCAGCGAAATAATAGGACGGGCGCGTCTTCTTCGCGCGCAGCCACAGGAGGACGATCACGCCGATGAGGGCCGCGATGCCCAGCATCAGGAGGATCAGCACCGGCTGGCTCATATAGATCTCGATGATGTCCCGCACGGACGACAGCAGCCAGATATCCGGCGCCGTCAGCGGCGTAGCGCGGAAGCCGAGCAGGATGCAGTTGGCAAGGCCAAGCCCGATCCAAACAGCGGCGAACAGCAGGAAGCAGAAGCTGCGCTTGCGGAACAGCAGTGAGAGAGACAGCGTGAATAAAATAATGAGAGAGTCATAAAAAAACTGCCACGGTCGCGTCACCATATAGTGCAGGCCATCGCCGAGGGACCTGCGCGACAGGCATTCAAGCGCCAAATTGATGACGAACGCAGCAAGGATATAGCCCAAAAAACGGAGAATATTTTCACGGTTCCATTCCTTTCCCACTCGGCGGAGCGAAAAGGGACGCTTCATTTTCATCACCCCAGAAGTCATAATTCTGCGCTAACAGTATAACACTTACCCCGAAAAAAGCAAGGATTTTTCCAGTTCTTTTCCAAAATTCAAAGTTTCGCCACAATTGAAAACAGTTTGTAACGAAAAAGCGGAGCCTATGTGAATTTCCGGTCAAAAAATCGAAAATTTCTTGCAGGGGCTTTACACGGGTGATATAATATAGGATGAAATAACAGCCGAATGCCGCTTTGCGGCCTTCGTTTGGAAAGGAAGCAGAAAATTCATGACTACCATTGACATTTACTCCGGATTCCTCGGCGCGGGCAAGACCACGCTCATTAAAAAGATGATCCGCGAGGCCTATCAGGGTGAAAAGATCGTCCTCATCGAAAACGAGTTCGGTGAGATCGGCATTGACGGCGGCTTCATGCAGGACGCCGGCATTCAGGTCAACGAGATGAACTCCGGCTGCATCTGCTGCTCGCTCGTCGGCGACTTCGGCCGCGCGCTGAAGCAGGTCATCTCCGACTATCATCCCGACCGCATCCTCATCGAGCCGTCCGGCGTCGGCAAGCTCAGCGACGTCATCGGCGCCGTAGAGCGTGTTGCGGACGAGAGCGTCACGCTCGGCAGCTTCATCACCGTGGCGGATGCCACGAAGTGCAAGGTCTATCTGAAGAATTTCGGTGAATTCTACACGAACCAGATCGAGACCGCCTCCGCCATCATTCTCAGCCGCACCGGCTCCATCTCCGAGGAGAAGCTGGCTGCCGCCGTGGCTCTGCTGCGTGAGCACAACCAGAACGCCGTGATCATCACCACGCCGTGGGACCAGCTGTCCGGCGCGCAGATCCTCGAGGCCATGCAGAAGCAGCACACGCTCACCGAAGAGCTGGCTGACATGATCCGCAGCGCCCAGTCCGAGGAGGACGACGAGGACGAAGAGGAAGAGCACCATCATCACCATCATCATGACGATGACGGCGAGGAGGACGAGCACGAGCATCACTGCTGCCACCATCATGACCATGACGACGAGGATGAGCATCACTGCCATCACCATCATGACCACGATGAAGACGATGATGAGCATGAGCATGAGCATCACTGCTGCCATCATCACGATCATGACGACCATGACGAGGATGAGGACGAGCACCACTGCTGCCATCATCACCATCATCACGGCCACGACGCCGACGAGGTCTTCCAGAGCTGGGGCGTCGAGACGCCGAAGAAGTTCACCGAGGAAGAAATCCGCAATGCCCTCGCCGCACTGGACAACGGCGAGACCTATGGCATCGTGCTGCGCGCCAAGGGCATCGTTCCGACGGCGGACGGCACCTGGCTGCACTTTGACCATGTGCCCGGCGAGATCGACGTCCGCACCGGCACGGCCGCTGTGACGGGCCGTCTGTGCGTCATCGGCTCGAAGCTGGACGAAAAGGCACTCGCCGCCCTGTTCGGCGTGTAAGGAGGCTGCCATGGCCATTCCCGTCTATGCCTTCACCGGCTTTCTGGACGCCGGAAAAACGAAATTCATTCAGGAGACGCTGGAGGACGAACGCTTCAACGCAGGCGAGCGCACGCTGCTGCTCATCTGCGAGGAGGGCGAGGAGGAATATGACCTCTCCGTCTATCCCTACCAGCATGTCTATCCCGAGGTGATCGATCAGGAGGCCGTTACGACCGAAGAGCTTTCACAGCTGTTCAAAAAGCACCACTGCGAGCGCGTCGTCGTCGAGCTCAACGGCATGCTGCAGGTCGGCCCGTTCTACCAGAAAATGCCGGAGGACTGGCAGATCGCGCAGGAGGTCATGTTTGCCGACGGCACGAGCATCCTCGCCTACAATGCCAACATGCGCTCTCTTGTGGTGGACAAGCTCACGGGCTGTGAGATGGTCGTGTTCAATCGTCTTGCACCGGGCACGGACATCATGCCGCTGCACAAGCTCGCCCGCGCGCTGAACCGCCGCGTCGGCATCCTCTATGAATACACCGACGGCACGACGCAGCCCGACGAGATCGAGGACCCGCTCCCCTTTGACATCAACGCCCCGGTCGTGGAGATCGGCGACGATGATTTTGCGCTCTGGTACCGCGACATCACGGAGGAGCCGAAGAAGTACGACGGCAAGACCGTCCGCTTCAAGGGACAGGTCGCCCGCCTGAAAAAGGACCGCGACGGCTACTTTGCGCCCGGCCGCTTTGTCATGACGTGCTGCGTGGAGGACATCGCCTTCATGGGTCTGCCGTGCAAATACGCCGACGCCGCCTCTCTGCATGCCCGCGAGTGGGTCACGGTTGAGGCGACGGTCTCTGTCCGCTTCCATGCGCTCTACCGCGGCACCGGCCCCATCCTGACGGCCATCCGCGTAACGCCCGCCGAACCCGCGAAGAACGAGGTCGCGACATTCTGAATCAAGCCCTCATATAGCGAAATCCTGCCGGAGTCAGCCACTCCGGCAGGATTTTTTTGGCTCAGTTTTCGTCCGCAGCTGCTCCCATGGTCGCAGCGAAGGCCGCTGCGGCATTCTGGACCGTCTCCGCAACGATGTTCTCCGCCACCTGATGCAGATCCGTCTGCAGGACGCGCTCCACATAAGGGGCGTATTCTTTTTCCGGCACGCAGTAAATGCGGAAGCAGCACGAAAGATAGCGGCGGATCTTCCGCTCCATCGTGAAGTACATATCGCACGGGACGGACATATAGCTCCGCGTGACACCGGCGGAGGCCAGCTCCAGCTCAAACAGCTCGCTGTCGTCCGCGCGCTTCATCCAGCGGGAGAAGATCTGGCGCAGCCGGGGCGTCATGCTCCGGTTGATGAAATCGGACGTCGACGGCAGCGAATACGCCGTGACATACAGGTCGCGCAGCGGCTCGGAGCACTCCGCGATATGGAGCTGCAGCCCCGTCTCCATGGCGTACAGCAGCAGCGGCGACTGATCCGCCGGGAGCATCTTCTCCGCGCGGGAAAACTGTGAGCGGAACATGATCTGCGTCAGGCGCAGCAGCAGCGCCTCCTTATTTTCAAACGCGGCGAAGAACGACGCCGGAGACATCCCGGCCTTGCGGGCGATCTGTGCCGTCGTCGTGCGCTCGTAGCCCTGCTCGAGGAAGAGCGTCATCCCCGCATAGATCATCTTCTGTTCGCGTGCAATTCCTCTGGCCTGCAGCCCATGACCCGGCATGGCACTCGCTCCTTTCAACTGAATATATGAATCAAAGATAAACTCCGGTCAAATGATATCACATGCTGTCGAATTTTGCAAGCGGGAATTTGTGGATTTTCTTGGTATTCTCCTAGAATTATCAACTTTTCTCATTGTCTGCATAAAGCGATCCCCGGCCTTCCGGTCGGGGATCACACTATGCATTATACATTTTCCACCGCAGCCGGGTGCCAGAAGCCGACGGCATCACGGACGAGGACACAGCTGCGCGTCAGCTCCGCTTCTCCGGCGGCATCGGGCGTCACGCCCCATGCTGCAGCGCTGTCCTCCGGGACATGGAGCCTGCAGTGGAACGTGAAGCGCAGGCGGTTGCCGCAGAGCGATTCGACTCCGCTGCTCGCACCGTCGCGGGCCTCGTGGGCGCTCAGGCTCTGCACCATGGCTCCGGCAGCACTCTGGGCGATGGTCTCGTCCTCAGCGGACCCGGTCACGCCGACGGCGTAGAGGCTGCGCGGATAGGCATCCTGCTGCTCCAGCCCCTGCAGGGCTGCAGCGAGGTCCGCACCCTCCGGCTGGTCCAGCCAGACACGGCCGCCAGGTGCATCCATACACAGGGCGGAGACGCCCTTCCAGAGCGTGAGCAGCGTGCCGCCGCCCGCTGGCGAGCTGAGCGTCACATAGCTGTCAAACGAGAATTCCTGCACGCCCGGCGCTTTGCGCTCGACCCACTGCGCAGCATTGGCGGCATCGAGCACCGCAGCGACCGCAGCGGCGTCCAGCATGCCGCTGTGCTCCAGCTCCCCGCTGCGCGACCACTGGCACAGGCACAGGGCCGCGCCGTCGTCTGCCAGAGCGGCCAGCGTCCCGGCATTGGGCAGCTCGACCGGCTCGGGCGGCTGCGTGGGGTTGGTCGGTGCGGCGGTCGGCTCTTCCGTTGCGGGCGGGTCCGTCGGGTCAAGCGGCAGCAGCCCGCCGTGCTCCGCCGGGCCTCGGGAACAGGCGGCAAGCGAAACGGCCAGCATCAGCGCGCACAGCGCGGAGATCAGCTTTTTCATCTCCATCATCCTTTCGTCAAAAATCGTAAAATATGTCAGCAAGTGTATTTGCTCAAAACTGTTCTATCTATTCAGACGCGATTTCCGCGCATCTGTTCCGCAGATTTTGCGTTTCTTTTTCTGGGCAGCACCGCACAATTGCAGCTTCGGCCTTCACCGAATGCTCTCGCTGAATTATGCGGCGCTGCCCTTGTTTTAACCGAAAAATTCTATTATAATAAGGGTATGTTTTGGAAACGCATGTACGGAGAGGATGACTGCCGTGTATTTTTCCCGGGAAAAACTGAATGCGCTCGTGCCGCCCGCCGGACTGGAGGGCGCGGCCGAGCTGCTGAACGGACTGGAGTATGATCGGAGCAGCGTATGCTCCGCCGTCGTGACCGCCCTGCGCCCGCTGCTGGCGCGCCTTGCGCCGGAGCCAGAGGCCGGATGGCTGCCCGCGCTGTATGCGTGGCTGGACAACGGTCTGTTCCCCGATCCCGCCTATCAGGCCCCGCCCGAGGCACCGGCGCTTGCCGCGCTGGCCGAGCTGCTGGACGGCGTGCTCGCCTGCGAGGATGCGCCGTTCGATATGCTGACCGATCTGGCTGCGCACGGCCCGGAGGACGGGAGCCGTGTCGCCGATGAGCTGCCCGCCTTCCACGCCGCACTGCACGCCTCGCATTTTGTGACCATGCTGCGCATCGGCCGGGAGCTTCTGCCGTTTGACGCCGCTTCGCACACCATCGGCGTGCACAACATCGCCACGCTGACCGCCCAGTGCGCGAAGGAAGCCGGGCTTCCTGTCGACGTCCCGCTCGTCAGCGCGGCCGCCCTGTGCCACGATATCGGCAAGTTCGGCTGCCGCGGCGCGGATGCAAAGCGCATCCCCTATCTGCACTATTATTATACCTGGCAGTGGCTGTCCGGCCACGGCATGGAGCACATCGCGCATATCTCCGCGAACCACTCCACCTGGGACCTCGAATTTGAGAATCTGCCCGTGGAGTCCCTGCTGCTCATCTATGCGGACTTCCGCGTGCGCGGCACGCGCGAGGGCGGGCGCGAGACCGTGCGCATTTATTCACTGGCAGAGGCCTATGCGATGATCCTTTCAAAGCTGGCAGACGTCACGCCGGAAAAGGAGCGCCGTTACCGCACGGTCTATACGAAGCTGCGCGATTTTGAGGCCTATCTGCACAGCCGCGGCGCGGCCACGGAGCCCGGCCCCGCACCGCAGCGCGAAACGCGCGACCCCGCCCTGCTCACGCAGCAGGAGGCGCTGGACGCCCTGCGCGCGCTGACGTTCGACCACGCCATCCGCCTGATGCATACCGTCAGCACGGACGCATCGTTTGACCAACTGCTCGAGCAGGCCCGCGGCGAGAAGAACACGCTGCGCATCCGCACCTACCTCGAGCTGTTTCAGGAATACCACACCTATATGTCCGGCGGAAACAAGCGCAAGCTGCTCGCCTTCCTCTATGAGCTGCTGCTGTATCCCGAGGGCGACGTTCGCCGTCTGGCCGGGCAGCTCATGGGCAGCGTACTGGCCAACAGCGGGCCGAAATACCGCAAAGAGCTGCCCTCCGCCGCGCCGCAGGACGCAGCCGCGCCCGCGATGCTCTCCGTGCTGGAGGAATCGCTTGGCCTGTGGGAGCAGACCGTGGCGCAGTGCCTGCACCCCGACCACAAAATCTCTCCGAAGCACGCCCAGCGCATCTCCAACTCGCTGAAGGCCGTTGCCGAAACGCTTCTGGCCGAGACGGAGGACGCGGCGCGGCTGGCGCAGCCGCTGCTCTCGCGCCTGCCGGATGCCACGGACGAGGACAGCTTCGTGCTGCTCGACGCCCTCTACCACACCCCGCCGCATGCCGTCTCCACGCTCGCCCCGGCGGCGGACCGGCTGCGCGCCCTGCTGTGCGGCCCGGACCAGAGCCGCCGCATTGCGGCCCTGCGCTGCCTGCGGCGCTTCCGTGCCGCCGCGCCGGAGGACCTGCTGCAGGAGGCCGCCGTGCCGCTTGCGGACGACCTTCCCGCCGTGCGCGCCCTGCGCGGCCGCCTGAGCGGTAAAACGCCCGCGCCGCTCTCGGAATCCGAGGCCTCGCTGCTTTACCTCAGCAATCTGAAGACTGCCGTGCCGTGGGTCGTGAAAAACGCCCAGATCGACCTGCTGCAGGCCGATGCGCTGCAGCACACGGGCAATACGTTCCACACGGCAACGCACCTTTCCAATCTGCTGTCCGTCAGCGAGCACCTTCCCGTGCGCGAGCACGCCGGGCGCGCGCTTCTGACCATCAGCACGCGCCTGAGCGTCGACCAGCGCAATGAGATCATCGTCGACCTCATGCGCGAGCTGGAAAACGGCCAGGAGCAGATCGCACGCTTTATCCCCCGTTATCTCGGGCGGCTGCTGAGCACCATGCCGGAAAAGGAGATCCGCGAAAGCATCGACTTCCTCGACGGCCTGCTGCGCAGCGGCAGCGCCCGCGCCGCCTCGACGTCGCTCCGGACGCTCGGCAGTCTGATCTCCGCCCTGCCGGAAAACAGCGTGCTGACGGAGCACTGCCTCGGCCTGCTGCTTACGGGTGTGTCGCACTATGACGAGTCCGTGCACCGCAGCGCCATGACCGTTCTGTGCCACGATGTCATCGGCAGCGAACGCCTGCCGTTCTCCCTGCGGGCGCACTGCTTTGCCCGCGTGAGCAAAAAGCTCCTGTGCCTTCTGGCCGAGCCTGCACCGGGCAAGCTGACGTTCTTCAACCGGGCTGCCATGCTGAATCACCTGTACCGCTTCCTTGTGCAGGCGGAGGTCGTGCAGGGCGGGCTGCGCTTTCCCGCCCCGCTCCCGGCGGCGTTCTTTCCCGGCACGTTTGACCCGTTTTCCGCCGGACATAAGCGCATCGTGCAGGAAATTCGTGCGCTCGGCTATGAGGTCTATCTCGCCGTGGACGAATTCTCCTGGAGCAAGCGTACACTCGCGCGGCTGCTGCGCCGCCGGATCGTCAACATGTCCGTGGCCGACCAGTGGGACACCTATGTCTTCCCGAACGCCATCCCCATCAACATCGCCATGCCGGAAGACATCGCGCGCCTGCGATCCTGCTTTCCCGGCCGGAGCGTGACGCTCGTGGCGGGCTGTGACGTCGTGTGCGGAGCCTCGGCCTACCGCTCGCTCCGCCCCGGCGGTGTACAGGAGCTGGATCACCTGCTCATCCGCCGCGGAGAGACAGACGAAACGGACATCCGCACCCGTCTGCAGGGCCGCGTGACGTTTCTGGAGCTCCCGTCACAGCTCGAAGGCATCAGCTCCACGCGCATCCGCGAATCCATCGATCAGGACGTCGATATCTCCATGCTCGTCGACCCGATCGTCCAGTCCTATATCTATGAATACGATCTCTATCTCCGTTCCCCGCAGCACAAGAACGTGCTGCAGGCGCAGGAGCTGGAATTCCGCATCGTGACGGGGACGGAGGACGACCTCCCACCTGCCCTGTTCGAGCGGCTGCGCAGCACGCCGGAGCCGCTGGCCATCCTGCTGCGCAGCCGTAGGCGCCATGCGGCCGTCGGCTGGTGCTGCGGCCATACCGTGCGCCCGGCGAGCCTGTTTGCGGAGCTCGGCTCCGTCGAGGCCGCCTCGGCCGTCCGCCGCCTGACCTCCGGCAAGCTGCTGAAGCTCGACCATGTGGAGGCAGACGACGCGCAGACGCGGCGCATGCTTGTTAATGAGCTGCTCGCCCGCAGTCTGGCGTCCGACCACACGTTTGCGCTGGCCCGCTGCGAGGGCGAATGGCTGGAGGAGCTCGGCTTCTCCCCCGTCGAGGATGCCGAGGGACTGCTGTGCGTCGACATGCGCGCCCCCATTGTCCTCATTCAGGACGTGCTGCTGTGCATCAAAAAGCCGCACCACGATGAGCCGCAGGTGCGCGCCGCCGTGGAGGCCGCCCGGCCCCGGCTGCGCCGCGCGCTGTGCGCGCTGTATCCCGGCAGGCTCGTGCTGAGCTTCGACGCGGAGCTGCTCAACCAGTCGCTCATGTACCGCGTGCAGAAGCTCGGCGGTGTACTCGGCGCACCGGCCGGGCAGCTCGGCCGGGCCATGTGCGTGCCCTACGGCAAGATTCTCTCCGACGAGATCGTGCCGAACACCGTCACAAAGACGCTGCATGTGGACAAGACATTCGCGCCGGACGGCAGCTCGTTCTCCGTCCCGGCCTACCCCGGCTACGACACCGTGCGCAATCAGGTCCGCACCATCAAGGCCTTCCGCCGCCCGGTCATCCTCGTGGACGATCTGCTGCACAACGGTTACCGCCTCGACAAGCTCAGCCCGGTCTTTGCCGCGGAGGAGCTGGAGATCCGCACCGTCGTCGTCGGCATTCTCTCGGCGCGCGGCCGTGACCTCATGGAGGTGCAGGGGCGGCAGGTCGAGTGCGAATACTTCATCCCGAATCTGCACTACTGGGTCACGGAGAGCCTGCTGTATCCCTTCCTCGGCGGCGACAGCGTCGGCACGCCTGCGCCGGGGCGGATGCTGCCCTCCATCAACCTGATCCTGCCCTATTACTACCCACGCCACTATGTTGGAACGACGGACGCCGCCATCCGCGACCTCAGCCGCACTGCGCTGGAGAACACGCTCTCCATCCTGCACGCGCTCGAGCAGGCGCATCAGGCGCAGTTCAGCACGGCGCTGACGCTGCGCCGCCTTGGCGAGGCCCTCTACCGCCCGCGTCTGCCGGATCGCGGCCGGTCCCTGCGCTATGACCTGTCGCTTCCCGCCTCCGCCTGTCTGGAGGACGATCTGCTGCGGCTTGACCGCATCCGTATGCGAGGAGGAATGATCCATGGAGCTTAAACAATGGCACGGCTTCTGCCTGTGCCCGCTGGGCGGAGCCTGTCCGCCGGATGCCGTGCCCGCAGACGCGCCGTTTTCCCCGCTGGTGTTTCTTGTCCGGCGCGATCCGCTGCGCTCCCGCGGCCTGTTTGCCGTTACCGTCCTGGACGAGGTCTTCGAGGCCGAGACGGCCGGTGTGCTGCTGCCGCCAGCGCAGGGGACGACGCCTGCCGAGCCGCTGCGCGAATTTGTGGCGGCTAACGGCGCCTGCGTGCTGAACACGGCGTTTTCCGCCGCATTCTCCGTTCTGGAGCGCTGGCACCGGAAGCGCACACAGCCGCTGCGCGTCACGCTCGTCGGGCTTGGCGATGTGGGCGGCACGCTGCTGCTGGCGCTGAAGCTGCTCGGCCGGGAGCTGGGCGAGCTGCGCATCTATGACCCGAACGCCGCGCAGTGTCGGCGCTACGAGCTGGAGCTGAATCAGGTCCTTCCGCTGGACCACCCGCTGCCGCCCGTCACCGTCTGCACGGAGGACACGCTGTTTGACTGCGATCTGCTGCTGTTCACAGCCTCGCGCGGCGTGCCGCCCGTCGGCTCCGGCGTGGCGGACGTGCGGCTGGCGCAATATGAAAAAAACCGCGCCATGCTGCGCAGCTATGCAGCCATGGCGCGCGAAGCGCACTTCACCGGTCTGTTCTGCCAGATCTCCGATCCCGTCGACCCGCTGGCCTGCGCCGTGTTCCGTGAGAGCAACCGCAATGCCGCCGGAGAATTTGACGGCTGCGGCCTGCTGCCGGAGCAGGTACAGGGCTTCGGCCTCGGCGTGATGGCGGCGCGCGCCCGCTGGTGTGCGCAGGAGGACGGCATCGACTTTTCGAACGGCCGCGTCTATGGTCCGCACGGCAGCGGTCTTGTGGTGGCAAACGGTCCCACGGCATATGACGAAGCGGTCTCCGCCCGGCTGACGGAGCGGACCGTGCATGCCAATCTTGAGGTACGGGCGCTCGGCTTCAAGCCGTATCTTGCCCCGGCTCTCTCCTCTGCCGCCGTGAGCATTCTGTCCCTCGTGCGCGGGCAGCCTTACTATGCCGCGCTGCCGCTCGGCGGCGTATGGCTCGGCGCGCAGCGGCGCATGACGCCGCTCGGACCGCTGCAGCGCCGCGAGCCGCTCCACCCCGCGCTGCTTGCCCGCATCGAGGCCGCGCGGCTGGAGCTGGAGGCCTTCTGCCATGATGCCTGAGCCGCTGACTCTCGTCTGTCCGTCGGCCGGACCGCGCCTGAGAGACGTGATCGAGACGGCGCTGTGCGACCTTCCGGTCCGCAACGCACAGGATGACCTGCGCGGCGCGCGTATTCTGTTTGCGCTCGATGCAGGCTCAGCAGGAATGGATGAGCCGACGCTCCGCCTGCTTCGGCGGCTGCGGAGCGAGCCGGGCTGTCTGGAGGGCTCCGTCTGCGGCTTTGTCGTCGACGGTGAGACAGAGCTTTACACGAAGGCGCTGGCGCAGGATCTGGCGCTCGCCGCGAATCTCGCCGGGGCGGCCCTGCCCGGCAAGCCGCTCGTGGAGGGCACAGGCTCCCTCTATAACCAGCACATTCTCGCCGCGCGGCGCGGCATGAGCTGGGAGGAGACATACCGTGCACGCACGCGCGAGCTGGGAGAACGCCTGCTCGCCTTTTCCCCGAAGCGCGTCGGGCGGCCGAAGCTGCTCGTGCTGCATGCCTCCGAAAGCGGCCGCTCGAGCACGCTCTGGATGGGCCGCGAGCTGAGCCGCCGTCTGAGCGGCTGCTGCAGCATTGCGGAAATTTCACTGCGCAACGGCACGATCCACGACTGCCGCGGCTGCTCCTACAGCGCGTGCCTGCATTTTGCGCGCAGCGGCAGCTGCTTTTACGGCGGAGCCATCTCCGAGACCGTCCTGCCCGCGATCCGCGAGTGCGACGCCATGCTGTTCCTCTGCCCGAACTACAACGATGCCGCCGGCGCAAATTTCACGGCCCTGTTCAACCGCCTGACGAGCCTGCTGCTGCAGTGCGACCTGTCGGAAAAGCAGCTCTACAGCGTCATCGTCTCCGGCTACTCCGGCGGCGATCTCGTCGCGCGCCAGCTGCTCGGTGCGATGTGCCTGAACAAGACCGTCTCGCTGCCGCCGCGCTTCTGCCTGCTGGAAACGGCGAACGACCTGCCAACGGCGCAGGCTCTGCCGGGCATCGCCGGGCGGCTGGACGCCTTTGCCGCTGCCATGCAGCGCTCCCTGTGTCAGCCCGCCGGGAACAGCTCGGAAATTTCACCGAACGAATAGCCCATCTCCTCCCAGCGCGTGAGCAGACTGTCGAGGATGGCCGCGTTTGTCTGGGACGTGCTGTGCAGCAGCACAACGGCTCCGTTGTGGATGCGCGGGATGAGCTTGGCATAGGCCTGCTCCGACGTCGGCTGATCGTCCTGCAGCCAGTCCACATAGGCAAGGCTCCAGAACACGGTGTGATAGCCGAGCTGCTGCGCCATTTCGAGATTTTTCTCGGAATAGATGCCCTGCGGCGGGCGGTAGAATTTTGCAAGCTCCTGCCCGGTCGTGTCACGGTAGAGCGTCTCGAGGGACTCGAGCTCCTGCCGGAACTGCTCCATCTCCCCGATCTTCGACATGTCCCAGTGGTGGTAGGTGTGATTGCCGACCGTATGCCCCTCCTGCGCCATGCGCCGGACGAGGTCTGGATTTCGCTCGATGTAGTTGCCGACCAGGAAGAATGCCGCCGGAGCATGGTGCTTCTGCAGCGCATCGAGGATCTGCGCCGTGCAGCCGTTCTCATAGCCCGCGTCGAACGTGAGATAGATGCGCTTCTGCGCCGTATCGCCAAGGAAGGCCGCATCATACTGCCGCAGCCGGTCCGCCGTGGTGTTTCCCACGGGCGGCTGGCCCTCCTGCTGGAAGCTCAGGCCCCACGAGCCTGCCGGGAGCGCCGCTGCCTGCTTGGCCGCGCCCGCGCCCGCAAGGGCCAGAATGATGCCCAGCACGAGCAGGACGGGCAGATTCCGCCGGTAAAAGTTTCGCATGTCCATCACCTCGCCTCAGCTTATGCAGCCGCTGCCGGGAAATATGCAGGGCGCGAATTTCCCGGCTGTCAAGTTTTTTCTCTTGACAAGCAGTCGGCCGTCTGCTATAATACCCAAGGTCAAGGGGGGCAGTATCATGAAACAGGAAGCCTTTACCATGTCCCTGCTCTTCGACACCTACGGCGCGCTGCTGACCGAAAAGCAGCAAACCTATTTTGACCTCTATTACAATCAGGATCTCTCGCTGGCAGAGATCGCCGAGCAGGAGGGCATTTCCCGTCAGGGCGTTCACGACGCCATCTCCCGCAGCGAGGCGCTGCTCGCTGCGTTCGAGCGCGTGACCGGCTGCGTCGCCCGGGAGCAAAAGCTCCGCCATGCCCTCGCCGCGATCACCGCCGAGGCCCAGCCCCTGCTGCAGGCCGGGGATCCCGCCACCCGGCAGGGCGCCCAGCGCATCCTTGCCGCCGTTGATTCCCTGAAGGAGTAGCCATGGCATTTGAAGGTCTGACCGCAAAACTGAACGCCGCGTTCAAAAAGCTGCGCGGCAAGGGCCGCCTGTCCGAATCCGATATCAAGGAAGCCATGCGCGAGATCCGTCTTGCGCTTCTGGAGGCGGACGTCAGCTATAAAGTCGTCAAGGACTTCGTCAAGTCCGTTTCGGAGCGCTGCTCCGGGCAGGACGTGATGGAGAGCCTGACCCCTGCACAGACGATCGTCAAGATCGTCAACGAAGAGCTCATCCGTCTGATGGGCAGCGAAAACCAGCGTATTTCCATCTCCCCCAAGCCGCCGACGGTCGTTATGCTCGTCGGCCTGCAGGGCGCAGGCAAGACCACGAACGGCGCAAAGCTCGCCGGTCTGTTCAAAAAGCAGGGCAAGCGCCCGCTGCTCGTCGCCTGCGATATTTACCGCCCCGCCGCCATCAAGCAGCTGGAGGTCGTCGGCGGTCAGCTCGGCATCCCGGTGTTCCAGATGGGGCAGGAAAACCCCGTGAAGATCGCCAAGGCCGCCGTCCGCCATGCGCAGCAGCACGGCAACGACATGGTCTTCCTCGACACGGCCGGCCGCCTGCATGTGGACGAGGCCCTGATGAACGAGCTGAAGTCCATCAAGGCTGAGGTCCAGCCGAATGAAATTCTGCTCGTCGTGGACGCCATGACCGGTCAGGACGCCGTGAACGCCGCTCAGTCGTTCAACGAATGGCTGGACATCGACGGCGTGATGCTCACGAAGCTCGACGGCGATGCCCGCGGCGGCGCTGCGCTGTCCGTCAAGGCCGTCACCGGCAAGCCCATCAAGTTCATCGGCACCGGCGAAAAGCTCGACATGATCGAGCCGTTCCACCCGGAGCGCATGGCTTCGCGGATCCTCGGCATGGGCGACGTGCTCACACTGATCGAAAAGGCCGAGCAGGCCCTCGACCAGAAGAAGGCCGCCGAGCTCGAACAGAAGATGCGCGCCAACAAATTCACGCTTGCCGATTTCTACGATCAGCTCCTGCAGATCCGCAAGATGGGTCCCATGCAGGACCTGCTCGGCATGATCCCCGGCATGGGCAGCATGAAGAACGTGCAGGTCGACGAATCGGCCCTCGGACGCGTCGAAGCCATCATTCTCTCCATGACGCCCTATGAGCGCGAGAATCCCGCGTGTCTGAACTCCTCGCGTAAGCGCCGCATCGCGCTTGGCTGCGGCCAGAAGGTCGAGGACGTTAACCGTCTGCTCAAGCAGTTTGACCAGATGCAGCAGCTTATGAAGCAGATGAACGGCAAGGGCAAAAAGCGCAAGCTGCCCGGCAAAATGGGAGGCTTCCCCGGCTTCCCCGGTATGTGATCATTGGACCGCAACCAGGTCTGACGATATATTTTGAATTCTATTTGGAGGTGAAACCCCATGGTTAAAATCAGACTGAGAAGAATGGGTGCGAAGAAGGCTCCTTACTACCGCATCATCGTTGCCGATTCCCGCAGCCCGCGCGACGGCCGCTGCATCGAAGAGATCGGCACCTATGATCCCCTGACCGAGCCGGCCACCATCGCTGTCGACGCCGAGAAGGCCCAGCAGTGGATCAAGAACGGCGCTCAGCCGACCGACACCGTGAAGGCGCTTTTGAAAAAGGCTAACGTCCTTTGATCGAGAGGGACTGCACGATGAAGGAACTCTTGCTCTATGTGGCAAAGCAGCTTGTTGACGATCCCGAGGCCGTGACGGTCACGGAGCGCGAGGACGGCGAGAGCACCGTTCTGGAGCTTCACGTTGCGCCTGAGGATATGGGCAAGGTCATCGGCCGCCAGGGACGCATCGCAAAAGAGATCCGGACCATCATCAAGGCCGTCTCCCAGCGTGACGGCAAGCGCGTCACCGTTGACATTGTGGACTGATGCAAATTCGCTCGCTGCATCCCTGCAGCGGGCATTTTGCATTTCTCCCCTTTTGCCCCGCCGGCCCGCCGGCCCGCGTGCATGCCGTTGTCGTGCATGCGGACCTGTCATGGAGGAACCACTGTTATGAAATCTGAACCGTCCCGCGCCCGGTCGCTGCGCAGGCAGCTGACCGCGACGTTCTATCGAAAGAATAAAGCCACATTCTTTGTCACGGCGGGAGCGATGCTCCTGCTCGGCGGCGCGCTGCTGGCCGTCGCCTGGATCCTGCAGCAGATCATCGACATTGCCTCCGGCGACAGCGTTGCCCCGCTCGTTCGCATGTGCTGGCTGTGTCTCGGCGTTCTGGTAAGCGTGACAACGATCTATGTGGTGCAGTGCTATACCTACCCCGCCTTTCTGCGCCGCGCCATGAAGCAGTATAAAGAATACGCCTTCACGGAGCTGACGAAGAAAAGCATCAGCACGTTCTCGGACGAGAATACGAGCCGCTATATCTCCGCCCTGACGAATGATGCCGTCTGCATCGAGACAAATTACCTTGCGAAGATCTTTACACTTCTGACAAAGAGCGTCTCCTTTGTGGGCGGCCTGGTCATGATGCTGCTCTACAGTCCCCTGCTCACCGGCTTTGCCCTGCTGCTGTCGCTCGTGCCGCTGGCTGTTTCCGTCCTGTGCGGCAACAGGCTGGCGCGGATGGAGACGGAGGTCTCGCGGCAGAACGAGTCGTTCGTCGCCATGACGAAGGACCTTCTGTCCGGCTTCTCCGTTGTCAAGAGCTTCAAGGCAGAGGCCGAGGTCGTTGCCCGCTTCTGCCGCCGTAACGAGGAACTGGAGGAGACAAAGGGCCGTCGCCGCCGCATGGAGGAGGTCATCACCATGCTCGGTACCGGCGCCGGAATCGTGGCCCAGCTCGGCGTGTTCCTGTTCGGCGCCTATCTTGCCGTGACGAAGCAGGGCGTTACGCCCGGCGTTGTCATCGTATTCCTGCCGCTCATGAGCTTCGTGGTCGATCCCATCGGCTCCGTGCCGCCCATCCTGGCCAACCGCCGTGCCGCCGTTGCCCTCATCGACAAGCTGGCCGACGCCGTGGGCAAAAACGTCCGCGAGAGCGGCGAACAGATGGACCCGGTCCTGCGCGACGGTATCACCATCGATCACCTGACCTACGGCTATCACGAGAGTGCGCCCGTCCTGAACGATGTTTCCGTCCGCTTTGAGGCCGGAAAAAGCTATGCCATCGTCGGCACATCCGGCAGCGGCAAGTCCACGCTCGTGAACCTGCTCATGGGCAGCAGCAACGACTATCAGGGCAGCATCCGCTTCGATCAGCGCGAGCTGCGCAGCATTGCAACGGAATCACTCTACGGCCTTGTTTCCGTCGTGCAGCAGAACGTGTTTATCTTCGACGATACCATCCGCAACAACATCACGATGTTCCGCCACTTTGATGAGAAGCTCGTGCAGCAGGCCACGGAGAAGGCCGGTCTGACTCCCCTTTTGGCCGAGCGTGGCGAGGACTATATCTGCGGTGAGAACGGCTCCGGCCTCTCCGGCGGCGAGCGGCAGCGCATCTCTATCGCGCGCTGCCTGCTGCGGCAGACGCCCGTCCTGCTCATCGACGAGGCCACGGCAGCGCTGGACGCTGCCACGGCCTATTCCGTCAGTGCCGCCATTCTGGCCATTGAGGGTCTGACGCGTATTGTCGTTACACACCGGCTCGAGGAGCCGCTGCTGCGGAAATATGATGAAATTCTCGTTCTGAAAAACGGCGAGATCTGCGAACGCGGCAGCTTTGATGCCCTGATGGCACGCCGTGAGCAGTTCTATTCCCTGTTCAACGTAGCAAACGGCTGACCCTTGGCAAAACACGGAGCCCCCGCTCTGAAAGCGGAGGCTCCGATTTTTTACGCCTGTTTTGTTCAGAATCCAAGCTCCTCGCCGACGAGGATGACATGGATGCGCCCGGCGGGGCGGCAGTTGCGCGTAATCAGGATCTGGTTGCAGATGCATTCCTCGCCATGGCAGTCGGCGCAGCAGCCGGTCTGCGCGCACGGCGTCTTGCCGAGGAAGCGCTGCTCATTTTTCGGCGCGGCGATCGTTCGGGCACGGCGCACAGCCTCGTCGAGCGTATCGACGACCTTGTTCATCCCGGCGATCACGATGATCTCGCGCGGGCCGAACACGATGGCAGCGACCCGGTTGCCGCGCCCGTCAATGTTCACAAACTCGCCGGTCAGGCTGATGGCATTGGCCCCGGTCAGGAAATAATCGGCGGAAAGGCAGTCGTGGGCCGCCTGCTCCCGCTCGGCATCCGTCTGCATGCTCTCGCGGTCGATCACACGCCACGGGCCGTCCCGCAGGGCCTGCTGCAGGCCGATCTGATCCGCAGAACGTGCGCCGCCCCAGCCAACCAGAGAGCCCTGGGGGATCAGCCGCAGCGCAGCAGCAAGCGCAGAGGTCCGGTTCGGGCAGTAGCATGCATCAAAATGCCGGGCGCGCAGATTCTTCAGCAGGATCTGCGCGCGCTTTTCATAAAACAGCGAAACAGGTTCCATCGATTTAGCCTCCGTTTTTTCTTTCATTTTATCGCGCCGGAGGCGAAAATGCAAGGGAGCAAATTGGGACAACCGGGCAGCAGCATATCAAATAGCCTCGCAGAGTTCGCCGCCCGCAGGCGGCGAATAAAATGGGATCATTTTCTCCGGCGGCGTGCACGTCGGAGAAAATACAGCTCAGTCCGTAAGTGTGCGAATCGCCCGTCAAAGGCGGGCGATTCGTGCGCGCAATGGACTGCAATCTTTTATCAGAAAAGCCTTTCGGCTTTTCTGATAGTCTTGCCGCCCTGTCCCGGGGGACAGGGCGGCCGGTATTTGCTTATTTTCCAGCGGGGGCGATAGTCAGACCGTTGAGGTCCAGACCGCCGCCGACGGTGTCGATCAGCGTGATCGCGCCGGTCTCATCGAAGGAGTAGAGGCGATGCGCCGAGTCGGTCACATAGAACAGGCCGGTCGTCGGATCGTAGTCCATTTCGTTGAGGCGGTTTTCGACCATGAGGTCGACCTCTGCAAGCTTCGTGAATGTGGTGAGATCCACATCCGCGCGGATGAGCTCGGTATTGCCATAGCCTCTGGCGAGGACATAGACATTGCCGTCCTTGCAGGCAACGGTACGCGGAGACGGGATGTTCGTCATGCCAGACATATCGCGGTAGGCCGTCCAGTAGTTCAGCTGCGTGGGATCCATACGGGACGGATTGAACTGGAACAGGTAGAAGCCCGCGACAACATACAGCACCTTATTTACCGGGTCATACGCGAGATCGTTGGCATCGGTGAAGGTGTAGACCTGGCCCTTCAGCGTGGTCTGCTTCGACGTGAGGTCGTAGTAGTAGATGTAGGGCAGGCCGCCTTCGTTGACGACATAGTACAGGCCTCCTTCGTAGTCATAGGCAAGACCCGTGATGTTCGTGCCGCCGCTGAAGGTCGCGACCTCAGTCGCCGTGGAGTCCGGCAGCTCGGGGTTGAAGCTGTAGAGAGCATCGTGCTTGGCGGAGACCGTGTAAGCCGTGGAAACAGGCTTGCCGGTCATGTCGACCACAGTCAGCGTGCAGGTGGCAGTGACGCCGGTCTCTACGCTCGTGGCGGTGATGACGACGTTGCCTGCGGCAACGGACGTGACCAGACCGTTTGCATCGACCTTCGCGACGTTCTCATCGGAGGAGCTCCAGGTGATGGCCTGGTTCGCCGCGTTGGACGGGCGGACCTTGCCGGTAAGCTGGAAGGACTCGCCAAGGGCCAGACGGCCGACAGTCTTGTTCAGCAGGATGCCGTTGACCTTGCCGACAGGCGTCTGCTCTGCGGTGGGGATGGAGCACAGGAGGCCGAGATAGGCATCGCCCTGCTTCGTCGTACGGCCGGGAGCGGTCTGGACGGAGATCTTGCCGAGGTTCACGAGCTCAGGCGTGCCCTCGCCCAGCATGAACATGTACATGCCGCTGCTCATAGCCAGCAGCTTCGTGTGATACGTTGCATGCAGGTACAGACGATCCGTGCCAAAGTCATAGGTCATCTGTGCGTTGTAGGACATGTTGCCGTAGTAGGTGCTGCCGGTGCCAACCTGAGCGCCCGGGATATCCATGACGAAGGTGCAGGCAGCTGTCTTCGGATCGACGGTGTAGAGCTTCGCCTCCACGCCGATGGCAGTGCTTCCGGCTGCGTAGAGGACGCCTCTCTTGTCGATTGCAAGAGCCGTGACCTTCTCGGAGGTCGCCGCGATCTCGGTGACGGCGCCGTTATCAAGGTCGATCGTCACAAGCTTGCCGCTGAGCGTCAGGCCGTACATGGTGCCGGTCGTGTAGTCCATGGCCATGCCGGTGACCTGATCGGTCTCCACGTCGAGGTTGACGCTGCCAAGGTTCGTGTAGGACGAAACGTCCGAAGCATCGAAGCGGTAGAAGTCGCCCTTGGAGTTGTAGGCGTAGACACAGCCGTCGTAGTAAGCGCCGGTGCGCAGGGAGTAAGTACCGATGGCAGAGGTCGTCACCGGGCAGGTTCTCAGGTTGTTGTCCGGGACCTGCAGCCAGAAGTCATAGTAGCCGCTGCCGCCGTTCTGGTCGTCGTTCAGGAACGAGAGGAACGTGCCTGCGGAGGCGTAGACCGTGACGTCGATGCTGTCCGTGAACGGGCCGCCCTCGTCCTCGGGATTCTTGTTCGTGATGGAGACCGTGACGGTCGCCGTGCCGACGCCGTGGAACGTGGCAACACCAAAGCGGTCAACGGTGACGACATCGGGGTTGCTGCTGGTCCAGGTGCGAGTACGGACAGTCGGGCGGACCGGGGTCGTGACGGTATCGAGCTGCAGCGTGCCGCCGACAAGGCCGGTGACACTGTCGCCGTTCGTAATCTCGATGCCCTCAACGGGGATGTGCTTCGTCTCCGGCTCATTCTCCGGAATGGTGAACATTGCGGTGGACTCAACGCCAGACTTCGTGGAGACGTTGCCGATCTTCACGATCGTCGCTTCGAGCTTGTCGGGATCCCATTCCTGCGGGTCGATGCGGACGAGGCACAGCGGAGAAGAACCGGCATTCATGCAGGGGTTCCAGTAGATGTTTCCAGTGTTGTAGTCATACATCATAGAAGCATAGTACCAGGTATCCTGACCGAGGGAGCCGAGCTTCGTCGTGCTCAGGGTGTCGGCATCGACCATGTAGAGGTTGCCGGACATATCCGAGACGATGATGTAGCCTTCTGCAGTGACGGTCATGGCGGGGGTGATCGCCGGGCCGCCGATCTCGCCGGAGTAGGTGCCGAGCAGGTCGATCGCGCCGGTGTCGAGGTCGACAATGGCGAGGCCGCCGTTCGTAAGATCGACCGCATACATACGACCGGTGTTGTAATCGAAGCCCATGTTGCCGAGCTCGACGCCTGCGGTGAAGCCGATGAACTCGATATCGCCGAACGTGGTCTTATCCGGGGTCTCTCCCTTGTTGACCTTGAAGCGGTAGAGGGACGTGCCGACGCCGAACGTGCTGTCATCCATAGCGCGGGCTTCCTTCACAACTGCGTAGACATAGCCGTTGTAGTAGGCTGCACCCTGCCACATGGCATCGGTCGTGCTCTCCTCGCCGTCGATGCCGACGACCGTAAGCTTCTGCTTCGCGATCTGCGTGAGCTGCGTGGGCGTTTTGTCGGAGAACGTAACCCAGGTAAAGCCATTGGCGGCGTTCTTGTAGTCCGCCACAATATAGGTGTAGATGGCATCTGCGGAGCCAACGACGCGGACCGTAGCGGTCGCGGTGTAATCGACCCACTGCGGGACGGTGGAGCTGGTTTCTTCATCCCAGTGCCAAGGATCCCAGACCTTGCCAGTCGCGGTGATCTCGGTCTCGCCCTCGCCTACGGCGGTGACGAAGCCCTGCTGTGTGACGGTGGCGATGGTCTCGTCCGCGGAGGCCCAGGTCAGTTCGCTTGCCTTTGCGTTCCACGGATTCCACTCGACCTCAAGGCGCTTGCGCTGGCCCTGCGTCATGGTAAGCTGATACGGGGAGAGCTGGAAGCGCTCTTGCGGATTCACGCCGATGGTGAACAGATCGGACGTCTTGTCGGTCGGAACGAACAGGGACGTCTGGCCGCCGGGGCCGTAGGTGCCGACCTCTGTGCACTTGCCGGTGGCAAGGTCGACCTTGTAGGTCATGCAGACATTGATGTAGGTGTTGCCTGCAGCCGTCTGGCTGTGTGCATACCAGTACATCGTGTCGGTGTTGTGATCATAGCCCATGGACTGGATGACATTGCAGCCGGAGTAGTTGGCGTAGTTTACGAAATCGGTCGTGCCGATGTAGGTGCACACGCCGTCGCGCTCGAGGCTGTAGAGCTTACCGGCGGTAGAAATGCCGTAAAGCTGGCCTTCCGTCGTGCAGCCGAGGGTCAGGATCTCACCGTCGGAGCCGGTGATGTCGGCGATCTTCTCAAGGGAGATGTAGCCGTTGGAGTAGAAGCTGATCTGGAAGAGAGCGTTGCTTCCGTCATCCTTGCCGTCGCCGTCGCGGTCGCCTTCATAGTTCCAGCCGACAGCGTAGAGGTGGTTGCTGACCGTATCCCCATCGCTCTTGCCCTTGTCAGAATAGTCGAGTGCCATGTCGTACAGGACCTTGAAGCCGCTGTCGCCGACCTTGCCGGACTGCGTGACGAGGGTCTGAGAACCCCAGTAGGTGTTGTACGGGGTAACAAGCACGACCGCGCCGTCCGTTGCGCGCTGGGCCACGAGGTAGCCGTTGACGTACTCTGCAGAATAATAGCGGTTCGAGCTGTCGAACGTCTCGTTGCGGTAGTCGCTCATGTCTGCCTTGTTGGCGCTGAACCAGCCGCCTTCAACGGCAGCGCGGTCAAACGTCTCGCAGCCATACAGGCGGTCAGAGCTCAGCTTCTGCATGGCAGGCTTCTGATCGGCCATTGCGCCGAGGTCAAGGGAGACATCGATTTCCGTCTCATTGCAGGCGTAATCCGCCACAACGATGGTGAAGTCGGGGCCGAAGCCGGTGATGTCATAGTCCTGGGTAAAGGTCTTGCCCGGCTCATTCTTGACTTCGTACTTGCCCATAATGATGCCGTCGTTGTTGACGAAGATCAGGGCCGCGATGTGCTGGTTGTCGTTGAGCTTCAGCGGAAGAAGAACCTTGCCGTTCTCGATCTTGAGATCCTGCTGGAGGGTCGCCTCGTTCTCCACAACGGGAGCCTTGTCGTCCAGCGTGACATCAAAGGAGAAGGAATCGTCCATCACGTCGTCGCCGTCATCGAGCCATGCACTGGCAGTGTAGGTGACGGTCGTGCCGTCGGGCAGCTTGTTGTCGTTCTTGTCAAGGCCGGTCCAGACCTCGTCTTCCTCTGCCAGAACATACAGCGGGATGATCTGGCCGTAGCCGGAGTTATAGTAGGACTTTGCCATATACTCGCCGGTCAGGTCGAAGTAGACCTCGTTCGTGACCTTATCCTTAACCTGGAAGTTGATCTTCTTCAGGTTGCGGAGCAGGCCGACGTCGATCTCGGCAAGCGGGTTGGCATAGGAGAAGGCATTGTACTCGTCGCCGGAAGCGCCGGTACGGATGTACGGGTTCGTGCCGATGGCGGCATTGTTCGTGAAAATGCTGAGCGGATACAGGCTGGCTTCGTCTTCGTCAGCAGAGTCGAACGCAGGAGCCTGAGACCAGTCGCCGTAGAAGCCGAGGAACGGCATCTCGAGGTCGGTCGTGTCATCCGTGGCAGACTTCACATAAAGGAAGCCTTCGACATACATGCCGTTCTCGAAGGATGCGTCGAGATAGGCCTTGTCTTCCGCGGTCAGCGTGATGGTGGCAGTCAGGGTGACGGACTCGCCAGCCGGAACGGTGACGCTCTCGAGCGCTTCCGTGCCGGAAATGACGGCATTCTCCGTCAGATCGGTGCCGACCTCAAGCTCTGCGCAGTAGGCCGTGATGACATCGACATCATCCTTGTTGACGGTGCCGTCGCCATTGACGTCCAGATAGGCATAATGCACATTGTCCTCAGCGATGGGAGCATCGTCGGTGACGTGCAGCAGCAGGACGCGGGCGTCAGCCGTCGTGATCTCGCCGTCGTCATTGAAGTCATACTTCATGATGTTCGACTCGGTCGCACCGGCCACGGTCAGGGAAGCGCCCAGCGCATAGGGAGCGTGGCCGATGAACGTGCCGTTGGTGTAGGTCACGACAGTTTCGGTGAGAATGGAGGCATTGAACGTATAGGTCAGATCCTTCTCGCCGGACATGTTGTTGATAGTGAACGGGAACGTGTAGACACCGTTTTTGGCGTCGTCGTCGCCCAGCTCCGCCTTGGCGCGGTTCTCATAAGCCTGCGCGTTGGACAGATAGGCAAGGGAGCTTGTTGCCTTGACAAGGTTGGCAAGACCGGCGCCCTGGCCTCTCGGGGAGACCTCGAGGCCGTTGGAATCGAGGATGGGATCCGCCGTGCTCATCAGGAGGTTCGCAGCGACCTGACGGAGCTCTGCTTCCTGATACTGCGGATAGTTCTGGCGCAGATACTGCATGAGAACAGCCATCGCACCGGTGATCTGCGGGGTCGCCATGGACGTACCGCTCATAAGGCCGTAGTTGGAGCCTGCGATGCTCGGATCACGGGTGGAGTAGATGTTGCCGCCGACACCGGCGATCTCCGGCTTCAGCTTCAGGTCCGGGGTGACGCCCCAGGAGGAGAAGTCGCTGAGGGTGCGGTCGCGCTTGACCTGCACGAGGTCGCCGTTGCAGCATGTCAGGGTCTTGACGCCCTCGGCGAACTGCGCCTTCATGTACTCGCCGTCTGCCTTGGAGATAAAGACTGCGGGGATGTTATCGCCGCCGTCATTGATCTGCATGTTGAGCATGCCGGAGGCATTGTTGTAGACCACGATGCCGATCGCACCTGCAGCCTGTGCAGCAGCCTGCTTGTCGGGGAAGGAGCTGGAGCCGCGGGAAACCAGGGCGATCTTACCGCTGACATCCACATTCTCATAGTCGCTCGCCTCGCCGTAACCGCCGATCGGAACGAATTCCACAGACTGGCCCTTGAAGTTGCTCAGGAACTTCGTGGCGTTCGTCGTTGCGGTGTCGTTGTAGCCGATGGTGCGGCCGTTCACGGTGAAGTACAGGGATTCTGCGCCGTCGTTGTCGATGGAGGCAACGGACAGAGCGGCAGAAAGCGTACTCGGGGTACCGACGACGCCGTCATCGGGGTTGCCGGAACGGGAGAGATTCCATCCGGTGCGGTTCTGATATGCAGCGTTCGTTTCGTTGCCCGCAGCGATCAGGACCTCGATATCGGTGCTCTCGAACAGCTCAAGCGTTTTGCTCATGTCGCCGGTCGTAAAGCCGCCGGCTGCACCAAGGGAGAGGTTGCAGGCATCGACATCCAGACGGACGCAATCTTCAAGGCCGGCCATGATGGTGTCCCAGCCGGCGCCGCCGCCCGCGGAGAAAACCTGCATGACGATGATCTGGGCATCCGGCGCAACACCGATGACACTGCTGCCTTCGATCTTATTAGCAGCCGTGATACCGGCGACATGCGTGCCGTGGTCATGCTGTGCCGTTGCGTGCGAAACATCGAAATCGCGCGTGTAGTAGTTGAAGATGAACGGAAGCTTGCTATTATAATAGGAGCGATTGCGCAGGCTCGTCATCTGGCCCGCATTCAGCGTGTTCCAGATGGCATCGACGCCTTCCTTCGTCAGGGAGCTCTCGGTGAGCTTATCCTCGGACAGAGCGCCGAAGTTCGGATGATCGACCACGATGCCGGTGTCCAGAATGGCGACCTTCATGCCCTTGCCGGTGAAGCCCGTTGCATTGAGCTGATCGGCGCCGATCATGGTGGTGGCGTTGCTGGTCATGGGCTGCAGCTCACCGTCAGACGTCAGGGCGGACTCCTCCTCGGGAAGCGAGAACGTCGGGGCGACGTAGACATGATCCACACCGGGAAGCGCCTCGAGGGCTTCCTTATTGCCGTACTCCGTCTTTACGGCCACGCCGGTCGTGGCGATGGTGTAGGTGTAACCCAGCTCAAACTGTGCGTCATTGCGGAACTTCTGGGTGAGGTTTGCCTTGAGCGCATTGAGCTCGAGACGGAGCGCAGCCTCATAGGCAACAGCCTTCGGCGCGCGGGTGGCGATGTCGTCCTTCGTGAAGCCTGCCACGAGCAGCGGGCTCTTCTGCATGACGACGATGAACGTGACAACCTCGTCCGCCTTGGGCTCGCTCTCGGCAAGCTGTGCGGAGAAGCGGTCTTCGCCGTTCTGCACGAGCTTCGGCTCACCAGCCTCAACGGGCTGCTGCGCGTCGGTCTCGACAGTCGGTTCTTCAGCGATATTGCTGCTCGGGAGCTGCACCGGGCCGTCCGTGGAGATCTCCGGGACGTTGCCGTCTGCAAAGCCGCTCTCCGTGGCAAAGGCCATGGGAACGCCCGTCAGAACAAGTGCCAGCGCAAGGAGCAGAGACAGGATCCTTTTCTTCATTGCGGCTCCTCCCTTTCTCAGTGCTGCACCAGCGTGGCATACCGCACGATGACGGTGGCCACCTGACCGCGGGTGGAATTACCGGTGGGATCGAGCTTATTCTCGCCCACGCCCTTGATGAGGCCGGCCTCAACGGCCCACGTCATCGCGGGAACGGCATAGGCGCTGACGCTGGAGGCATCTGCAAAGGCCTTCAGATCGCCCTTTGCCGTGGTGTCGACACCGGCAAGCTTGGCATAGCGCGCAAAGAACGCGACCATCTGCTCACGGGTGACATTTTCCTCCGGAGCAAACTCCGTTGCACTCACGCCGTTGGTGACGTTGTTCTGATAAGCCCAGATGACAGCGTTCGTGTACCAGCTGTTCTTCTCGACATCGCGGAACGGTGCAGTGCCCTTGACGGAGGGCTCCCCTGCGATGCGGTACAGCACGGTGACGAGCATGGCGCGGCTCATCTCGGTATCGGGCTGGAACTTCGCGCCGCCCATGCCGATCATGTAACCGCGGCTGACGACGAAGTCGATGCCCTCGTGATAATACTCGTTCCGATCGACGTCCGTAAAGCGGGAAGCCGGGCACTCGACGAGCAGCGTAGCGGCGGACTGCAGCTTTGCATCCTTCGCGCCGCTGATGTAGCCGCCCTGCAGGACGACCTGCGTTCTGCCCTCCTGCAGAGCCTCAAACTTGAGGGTCAGGACGGTGCCGGCCTTGGCAGCCTTCGCACCGGCAAATGCCGCAACGACGGCGTCCTTCTTGCCGGAGTTGACCTTCAGGCTGAGCTCCGTGCCTGCGGGCCAGGCCTCGCCTGCCTCTGCGCCGACGAACTTCAGGCTCTTGCTGTCGTAGGCAAAGGTCAGCTTTCCGTCTGCCACGACGCCGTCTGCCTCCGTGTTCACGGCGACGCAGACCTCATCGCCGCGGATCACATGCTGGGATGTGACCTGAAGCGTGAGGAGAGAGCTCTCGATCGCAGCGACGCTGGTCAGACCCAGGCCGAGCACCAGGGCGACTGCCAGCAGCAGCGAAAAGAGCCGGCGAACGTTACTTCTCATAATCTCTGTTCCTCCTTCTTTTTGATGCACCCGAGCCGGGTACGCGGGCCCGCCGTTCCTGCCGAGTCGGCAGTATTGCAGCGGCAAGCTGCAATTTTTGCAGCTCTTACCCAATGTTACCATAAACACAGGAAAATCGCAAGCATTTATTTTTAATATTTGTCTCATAAATAGTCGTATAGTCCTGACGGCGTAAAAATTTGGTAAAAAATACCCGTCCGGCACCGGTCAGGTACCGAACGGGCCATATCTTACTTCTGTTCGCTGACGTATTCCAGTACCCAGCGGAACAGGCGCTCGAGCGCATCGGGCCGCGTGATGTAATTCACGCGCTCACCGTCGCCGCGCGTCTCCAGATAGCCGAGCTTGTAAAGCCCGTAGACGTTCCGGGAGACCGTGCCGGAGTTCAGGTTCATCGAGGCCGCAAGCTGTGCCGCCGAAAACGGCTCTGCGGCACAGCGCCGCAGGATCTCCAGCTTGTCCTTGCCGGTCAAGGCGCGCATCATGGCGCACAGTGTCTCGGCATCCGGCCGGACCTGATGTGCCGCCGCAAATTCAAAGCTGAGGTTCGCGCCGAGATAGGCAATACGCACGGTCTTGCCGCCGCTCTCGAACCACTCCGTCCAGAAGCCGACCATGTTGAAGTTCCACAGCGCGATCCAGACCTCATCCGGCTGCATCTCCTGCGTGAAGAGATACGACGCGCGGAACATCTCCTGCTGGAACGTGTCGACGGAGTGCGTCTGGAAGTACTTTTCCCAGATGGCCAGCTGCGCGCGATTCCGCTCGGTCAATGCCTGCATTTCGGCCGCCAGCTGCTCGGCGACCGGGCGGAGCAGCTCCGTCAGCTCGCGCAGATAGGTCTCGAACTCCGTCAGCACGCGCAGGATCTCCCATCGTGCCTCCATGGAGCATGGCAGCCGTTCCAGCTGCACCTGCAGCGGCTCCGGCTCCTCCTGCGGATCAAGCGGCTCCAGAACGAGGCCCATGGTGTTCATGTCGTTGATCTTGAAGCCAATGCCCGACATATACCGGAACATGCGCAGCAGCTCAGCGGCAAACGAGTCAATATCGGTGCAGTTGAGCGGCGTGGCCACGAGCATGGTGTGCGCAAGACAGCAGCAGGTCTTCTCATCCGTTCCCGGCAGCTTTTCAAAAAAAATAGCGCAGCCGTGCCTGATGCGGGTCGAGCGTCTGCGTGACGGCTGCGGAGATACGATCCAGCTCCTGCGCCAGCTGCAGGCCCTGATCCTCCTTCTCGAGCAAGTAGCGGCCGAATTTTCGGTTTACACGCTCATAGTCTCTTGTATATGCTATTCCATTTATATAATAGTATAAAAGATAGACGGTTTCCGCAAAAAGGCAGGGTTTATCGATCACACGAACCTTCACAAGATCACTCCTTTGCGGCTATTGTAGTATACGCCCGCGCAATTTGTCAACACCCGTTTCGGAAAAAACTTGTATATTTTGCTGGAATCTGCCGCATAAAAATCGGTCGTTCCTGTCATTGTCACAAAGTGCTCCCCTGCCGGAGTTGACAAATTTCTGCCTTTCCGGTATGATAAACCAAACGGCATATCCGAAAAACGGAGCTGCCGCAGGAGGGACTATGAAATATGATTTTATCACGGTGCTCGACCGCACCGGCGCGGATTCCATTGCCGCAAACATCGATCCCTGGGGCGTGAGCCCTGCTCCGGCGCAGCGCATCCCCATGTGGGTCGCGGACATGAGCTTCCCGACCGCGCCGCCGATCCTCGAGGCGATGCATAAGCGTCTCGCTTTTCCGAACTTCGGTTATTTTTCCATGCCGGATGAATATTTTGACTGCATTCTCCACTGGCAGGAGACGCGCAACGGCCTGACCGGCCTGAAGCGCGCGGACATCGGCTATGAAAACGGTGTGCTTGGCGGCGTCAGCTCGGCCGTGCAGGCCCTGACCGTCCCCGGAGAGGCCGTGCTGCTGCACGCCCCGGCCTACATCGGCTTTACCCATGTTCTGGATAATCTCGGCCGCAAAGCGGAGCTTTCTCCCCTGCGCCGCGATGAAAACGGAGTCTGGCGCATGGATTACGAGGACATGGACCGCCGCCTGAAGGAGCATTCCATCCGCCTTGCCATCCTCTGCTCGCCGCATAACCCGACGGGCCGCGTCTGGGAGCGCTGGGAGCTGGAAAAGGCCATGGAGGTCTATGCCGCAAACGACTGCTTTGTCCTCTCAGACGAGATCTGGTCCGATCTCATCCTGCCGGGCTATCATCACATCCCCACGCTTTCCGTCTCGGACGATGCACGCCGCCGCACGGCCGCCTTCTACGCCCCGAGCAAGACGTTCTCGCTGGCAGGTCTCATCGGCTCGTATCACATCATCCCCGATCCATGGCTGCGCGACCGCGTGACGCGGCAGGGCGACCTCAGCCACTACAATTCCTGCAATGTGCTCTCGCTGCACGCCCTGCTCGGAGCCTATTCGGACGAGGGCGCACAGTGGCTCGACGAGCTGCGCCCCGTGCTGGCGGACAACATCCGCTATGCCTGCGATTTCATCGCCGCTCACTTCCCCGGTGTGCAGGTCATGCAGCCGCAGGGAACCTATATGCTGTTTCTGGACTGTGCCGCATGGCTGCAGGAGCACCATATGACGCTGCGGGAACTGGAGGAGCGCGGCGCGCGTGCCGGTGTCATCTGGCAGGACGGCGCGGCGTTTGCGTGGCCGGACTCCATCCGGATGAATCTGGCCCTGCCGCACAGCAGGCTCGTTGAAGCCATGGAGCACCTTCGTGTCCATGCCTTCTGCTGAAGTGCTGGCGGGCTTCCTCCGCGCGCATGGTCTGCAGCTTAATGCGCAGCAGCAGGCAGCCGTCGGAGCGGTCGAGGGGGCCGTCCTGCTGCTGGCCGTCCCCGGCAGCGGCAAGACGACCGTGCTCGTGACGCGGCTGGGCTATCTCGTGCAGTGCTGCAACGTCCGCCCGGAGGAGATCCTCACCATGACCTATACCGTCGCTGCCACCCGCGACATGCGAAGCCGCTTCTCTTCCCTGTTCGGCGAGGAGCTCGGCAGCCGGATGGAGTTTCGCACCATCAACGGCGTCTCTGCGCGCATCATCCGCGCCTATGAGCAGCGGATGGGACGGACCGCCTTTTCCCTGCTCTCGAGCGAGGCAGAGCAGACCGCCCTGCTGCGCGTGCTGTATTTCCGGTGCAAGGGCGAATACCCGACGGACGCCGAGCTCAAGCAGGCCCGCACGCTCATCGCCTATGCAAAAAATCAGATGCTGGGCAAGGAGGAGCTGGACCTGCTGTGGAAGGAGCTGGACTGCTTTCCTGCGCTTTACCGCGCCTATCAGCAGGCGCTGCGCAATGCCAGGCAGATGGACTATGACGACCAGATGGTCTATGCCCTGCGCATCCTGCGGCAGGTCCCGGAGATCCTGCACGAATTTCAGGCGCGCTATCACTACTTCTGCGTGGACGAGGCACAGGATACCTCGCGCATCCAGCATGCGATCGTCTCGCTGCTGGCCGGTGCAGGCGGGAACCTGTTTCTCGTCGGCGACGAGGACCAGAGCATCTACGGCTTCCGCGCCGCCTGCCCGGATATGCTGCTGCACTTTGAGGCGGACCACCCCGGCGCAAAGGTCCTGTTCCTCGAACAGAACTACCGCTCCACGCCGCAGATCGTCGAGGCGGCCGACCGCTTCATCCGCCAGAACGTCTCCCGCCGGGACAAGCACATGCACCCCGTCCGCTCCGGCGGCGCGGCCATCCGCCAGATCCCGCTGAACCGCCGCGAGCGGCAGTATACCTACCTGCTCGAGGTCGCGCGCGATCTGCCGGAGAATACCGCCGTGCTGTACCGCGACAACGACTCCGCCCTGCCGCTCATCGATCTGCTGGAGCGAAACGGCGTTCCCTACCGGGCGAAGCAGACGGACGGCACGTTTTTCTCCAGCCGGATCGTGCGGGACATCACGGATATCATCCGCTTTGCGCAGTCCCCGTGGGACGGCGCGCTGTTCCGCCGCATTTATTATAAATTCTGTGCCGGGATCCCGAAGGCCGTGGCCGAGCGGGCTGCGGCCCACAATCCCACGGCCGAGCCGCTTCTGCTGGCCGTGGCGGACGACGACGTCTCCCCGTATACGCGGCGGCAGTGCCGCATGCTTCAGACCCATCTGCAGAACCTCCGGACGGAGAAGGCCAACCGCGCCGTCTACCGCATCGTCGCCTTCATGGGCTACGGCGACTACCTGGACCAATGCGGGGCCGACAAGAGCCGCGCGGAAATTCTGGAGGCGCTCGGCGCGCAGGAGCCAGATCCTCTGCGCCTGCTGGAGCGTCTGGACGAGCTGCAGGCCCTGCTGCGGCAGCCGAAGTCCGAGGCGCGCGGCCTGATCCTCTCCACCGTGCACTCGAGCAAGGGCCTGGAGTATGACCGGGTCTTTCTGCTCGACGTCATCGACGGCGTGTTTCCAAAGGAGGGCGAGGACGTCGACCGTGACGAAGAGCGGCGGCTGTTCTATGTCGCCATGACCCGCGCCCGCAACGAGCTTGCCGTCTTCACCTTCCCGCCGGAAAAAACGTCCTCGGCCTTTTCGCAGTTCCTGTTCCGACCGAAGCGCCGCATCCCGCGCAAGTCAAAGAAAAAGACTGCGGCAGACAGCTTTCTCCCTGGCACGCCGGTGCAGCACAGCGCCTATGGCGCAGGGCGCATTCTGGCGCGGGAGGGCGACCGTGTCCGCATCCGCTTTTCCGGCGGCAGCGAGCGGGTGTTTTCGCTGGCCGCCGCCGTTCCGAACGGGCTTCTCAGCCTGCGGCAGGAATCCGGCGGAAATGCCGCAAAAGCCGATTGACACGGTAGGCAATTCGTTGTATCATAATTTGAACGGCCCTGCGCCGTGAATCCACAGTGCGGAGGAACATCTCACCATGCTCAATTCTTTCTCCCGAACCGAACTGCTGCTCGGCCACCCGGCCATGGAGGCCCTGAAGCACGCGCGCGTGGCGGTCTTCGGCATTGGCGGCGTCGGCGGCTATGCCTGCGAGGCCCTTGTCCGCAGCGGCGTCGGCGCCTTTGACCTCATTGACGACGACAAGGTCTGCCTGACGAACATCAACCGCCAGATCATCGCCACGCGGAGGACCGTCGGCCAGTATAAGGCCGACGTCATGCGCGACCGTATGCTCGACATCAATCCGCAGGCCGATATCCGCGTACACCGCTGCTTCTTCCTGCCGGAAAACGCCGCAGAGTTCCCGTTTTCGGAATATGATTATATTCTCGACGCCGTCGACACCGTCAGCGCCAAGCTCTCGCTTGCCGTGCAGGCGCAGGCAGCCGGTGTACCGATCATCAGCGCCATGGGGGCGGGCAACAAGCTCGACGGCAGCCGCTTCCGCATCTCCGATATCTCCGAGACGCGTGTATGCCCGCTGGCACGTGTGATGCGCCGCGAGCTCAAAAAGCGCGGCGTGCGCCGCCTGAAGGTTGTCTGGTCTGACGAGCAGCCGACCCGTCCGCTCGAGGACATGGCCAACAGCTGCCGCTACCACTGCATCTGCCCGCCGGGCGCCGCACATAAGTGCACGGATCGCCGCGATATCCCCGGCAGCACGGCCTTTGTGCCGCCGATCGTCGGCCTTCTGATGGCAGGCGAGGTCATCAAGGATCTGACGGCTTCTGTCAGACAGGAGGGCACATGGAACTGACGCTCGAAGAATTGGAGGCGCTGGAGCCTGGCAGCTATACCCTGCTCGACCTCCGCTCGGAGCAGGAGACCGCCTACGGCACCATTCCCGGCTCCGTTCCGGCCAACGCCGCCGCCCTGCCGGAGGGGCTTCCGGCAGAGCCCGGCCGCATCGTGCTGTTCTGCACACGCGGCAAGCTCAGCCTTGAAACGGCTGAACGCCTGCGCGACGAAGGCTTCGATGCCTGCAGCCTCAAGGGCGGCTATCTTGCCTGGCTCATGCGGCAGATGCAGCGGCAGGAGGCAGAGGAGCTGTGCAGCCGCGTGGAAAACAGTCTGCGCAAGCGCTTCCGCCTGAAGCTGTGGTGCAACTTTACCAAGGCCATCCGGCAGTATGAGCTTGTCAAGCCGAACGACCGTATCGCCGTGTGCATGTCCGGCGGAAAGGACTCCATGCTCATGGCAAAGCTTTTTCAGGAGCTGCAGCGTTATACGAAGTTTCCCTTCTCGGTGGAATACCTCGTTATGGACCCCGGCTACAGCCCGGAGAACCACCGCGTTATTGAAGAAAATGCACGAAAGCTGAATATTCCCATCCACATTTTCGAGTCGAACATCTTTGACTATGTCTACAATGTGGACAAATCTCCCTGCTACCTCTGCGCGCGCATGCGCCGCGGGCACCTGTATGACTATGCCCGCCGGCTTGGCTGCAACAAGATCGCGCTCGGGCACCACTATGACGACGTCATTGAGACGATCCTCATGGGCATGCTCTACGGCGCGCAGGTCCAGACCATGATGCCGAAGCTTCACAGCACGAATTTCCCCGGCATGGAGCTGATCCGGCCGCTGTATCTGATCCGCGAGGACGATATCAAGGCCTGGCGGGACGCAAACGAGCTGCACTTCATCCAGTGCGCCTGCCACTTCACGGACACCTGCACGACCTGCTCCAATCAGGAGACGCGCTCGAAGCGGCAGGAGATCAAGGATCTGATCCGCACGCTGAAGCAGCGCAATCCGGATGTGGAGGCGCACATCTTCCGCTCTGTGGAGAATGTGAATCTCGACACCGTCATCGGCTGGAAGACCGGCGGAAAAAAATACAGCTTTCTCGACCGCTATGATGAAGAAGCCTAGAATAAATCCCTCTGCTAGACGCGCAGAGGGATTTATTCTATGTTACATTGGGATCAGCAGCAGCGTTCCGGCCGGGACCTCGTCTGCCTGCAGGTCATTTGCCGCCGTGACCGTCTCCGGCGCAGTGCGGCAGGCCTTTGCGATATCCCAGACCTGCTCCGGCTGCTCCGTGCGCCGCAGGATGACGCCCGGACGCCGCGCATCTTCCGGCTCCGGCTCCGTCGTGCCGCCGCACACGGCCTTGAGCGCATGCCGCGCCGTGCTGGCAAGCGTCACCTGCACCGGGCAGCGCAGCGTCACGCCGTCCGCCCCTGCCGCACAGAACAGCTCGCCCGGCGTGATCTCCGTGACGCGGCAATCCGCCTGCGGCGCAAGCGCCGTTTCCAGCAGCACGTTCGTCCGCAGCGTCTGGCCCTGCAGCTTCCCCGACGGGTCGGTGAAAAGGACGTTTGCGGCAAGCGGCAGCTCGATTTTTGCCATGCCGTTCTCCTGCCGCCGCACCGGCTCCCCTGCCAGTACCCAGCCGTCCGCGATGGCGGAGGCGGGTTCCCGCCCGGCCGCCTGCGCCGTTTCGCGGAACGTCTGGACATCGAGGATGCCCTCCATTTCCCACGTCTCCCACTGCGGCTTCAGCTCGGCATCGAGGCAGTAGGCATCCTCGATCAGCTCTACCGGCTGCTCGCCGCAGACCGTGCACTGCGCCAGAATGCCCACGCTCAGCAGCAGGCGGCGGCAGTCGAGCTGGCCGTCTGGCTCCGTCTCGGCCGAGGTCAGGGCGAGAAATACCGTCAGGTCTCCCTCATCCAGGTCCTGCTCCAGCTCCGCAAACTGCGAGAACGGAAGCTCCGTCTCCTGCCGCTGCAGGCTGCCGTCCGGGGACTCATAGAGGATATGGACCGTCAGCCGCCCCTTGAACACCGCCTTGTTCCCGATCGTCTTCCGCTCAGCCGTATCCAGCGCATAGGCGCATTTGAGCAGCCGCTCGACCGGCGGCTTCGACGCCGGGATCTCGATCTCCTCATTGAGCGAAAAGCTCTTTTCGCCGAGGCCGCGCGGCAGACGAAGCGGCAGGCGCTTGCGCCGGAGCTGCAGCGTCGGTGCCGGCTCCGGAAAGTCGTGCAGCGTCCGCGTGAACGCGGCATAGACCGTCAGCGTGCAGGAGACGCCGACGCGCACGAGCAGCTTGCGCGAGTGCACGAGCCGTGCATCCACGCTACACAGGCGGCAGACGCATTGCAGGCGGCAGTCGCTCTGCTCCCCCTCCCAGCCGCGCCGGGCGCTGAACGGGATCACGGTCTCCAGCCGCTCGAGCCGTCCGTCCTCTGTGACGAACAAAATACCCGCCTGCACCTCCCCACTGACCGACGCACTTCCCGCGGTACACTCCTCCGCGCGGACGAGCAGCGTGCCGAATGCATCGACGACGCGGTCCGCGTCCGCGCAGCTGTCCGGTACGATGACCTCGGCTGTCAGCTCCTGCGTGACCGTCTGATCGAGCACGCGTCCGAGATAGTCCAGCTGCTTTTCCTGAAAGACAAGCTCCATCGTCTTCCCTCCTTCTTGTTCTGGGAAAATCATATGCGGGCCGCGCGCGCAATATCTGCCGATTATCGCCGCCGCGCAAGGCAAAGCCCTGCGACCAGAAGCGCGATGCCGAGCACGACCAGCACAAATTCCGAGCTGAACAGCAGCGAGAGCAGCAGCCCCGCGCCGAGCGCCATCATCACCGAGCCCAAAAGCTCCATTTTTCTGCACATAAAAAACCGCCCCCTGCCAGCCTATGTGCAGAGGGCGGTTTTATGCAGGAAGATCGGGCAGCAGCGTGTTCCGCACCGCAAGAAATCGATCTATCCCTCCTGTTTGCATGATTTACATGTCAACGCTTCGGAGCAGAAAAGGAAACCTGCAGATGCTCCTCCGGGCCAAAGCGATCCCATAGGGAGTGCAGCAGCGTCAATTTTCCAAGAGGCCACTGCTCCCACCGGCAGTCCTCTCGCTCTTCTGCTTCGGCAGGCGATCCGTACGCCCTTCTCAAAACAGCTGACAGCTCCGCATAAGAAGCGGCAGCGTCATAGCTCTTTCGCTGCTCCGGCGGAATGACCCGAAAAAACTCCAGAAATTGGATGCGGCCAGCCTTAAAATGGACACCGATATTCAGCAGAATATCACAATGAAACGCTTTTCCCAGAAACACAAGATATCCGGGTGCTGCCATATGATATGGCCTCGACTCCTTTCAGCACGGTGAATCTGTCCGGATGCACGAAGCAGCCATTCCCTACCGTGCAGCTGCTCCGGAACAGATCAGCCAGCACAGGCCCTCGCGGATACGGAGCCTGACCGTCGGTTCGGTCCACTCATTGCTGATGGTCAGCGAGTCGCCCCGGCGCGCTTCTGCGTCGCAGAGCGGGTATTTCGCGCCCTCGATCGTCACACCGCGCAGAACGGCGTCGATGGGAAGCAGAGAAAAATAGAAATAATCCGTGCGCGGAAGCGTGTACTCCCCCGGCCCGATGCACGTCACGCGATTGTCGGGGTCGAGCAGGATGGCCTCGACACCATCAGCGCGAGCCGTTTCCAGCAGCTGCAGATTGGCAAGGGCATGGTCCAGCCGCCCGCCGGTGCAGGCCGTGAGATACAGGCGCGTACAGCCATGCGCCCGCGCCATCGTATAGGCCGCCTGCAGGTCGGACTCGTCCTTCTCCGGGCGGAGCAGGATATTTTCCGCTCCGGCCACAGCCGTACCGCCGGAGTCTCCGTCCCCGACATAGCAGTCCGGGGCAAAACCGGCCGCCGCGGCGCAGTGCACGCCGCCGTCCGCGCAGATCACAAGCGGTCTCTCCGCGCGCAGCGCATCGAGATGCCCCCAGCTGCGGCAGGGCATCGCGCCAAAAATCAGGGCTGTTTGTGTTCCCAAAGCCGGATCTCCTTTGCAGCTTCATAGAGCCTTGCATAGCTGGCATGGCGGGTCGACTCCAGCTCGCCTGCCGCAAGCGCCTCGAGCACGGCACAGCCCGGCTCGGACAGGTGTGAGCAGTCATGGTAACGACACCGGCCGAGATACGGGGCAAAGTCCGGAAAGGCATACTGGAGGTTTTCCTTCAGGATCAGCTCCATCTGCTCCGTGTCAAATGAGGAGAAGCCCGGCGTGTCGATGACGCAGGTTCCGTCCGCCAGCGGGAACAGCTCCACATGGCGCGTCGTATGGCGGCCGCGGCCGAGCTTTTCCGAGACCTCGCCCGTCTCCACGGAGAAGCCGAGGCAGTTCAGGATGCTGCTCTTGCCGACGCCGGAATTGCCCGTGAAGGCGACGGTCTTGCCGCGCACGGCCTCGTGCAGGGCGGCAACACCCTCGCCGCTGGCCGCACTCGTCGGAAAGACCGGGAACCCGGCATGGCGGTAGATGTGCGTGAGCGACTCCCCGCTCTCGAGGTCCGTCTTGTTGACGCACAGCACGACCGGCACATTCTGGTTTCCCGCAATGGCCGCGACGCGGTCGATGAGGAACGGGTCCGTCACGGGATTTGCGCCGGACGCCAGCACGACGAGGGCGTCGAGGTTGCTGACGGCCGGGCGGATGAAGCTGTTGCGGCGCGGCTCGATCTCCTCGACCATGCCCTGTGCGCCGGAGCCGGAAAAGCGGACCCAGTCCCCGACGAGCGGCGACATCCGCTCCTTGCGGAAGCGGCCGCGGGCGCGGCACTGCGTGAGCGTGCCGTTCCCGCTGTCTACATAGTAAAATCCGCTGAGCGCCTTGACGATGCGTCCACGCTCCATGCTCAGTCTCCCGATTCAGAGGATTCCGTCGTCGGCTCCGGCTCCGTCGGCGCGGTGGTCGGCGCTTCCGTCGGGGCCTCCGTCGGCGCGGGACCGTCCGAGACCTCGAGCGTCACGATCGTGTCCTTGGCGACCTTGGAATTTGCCGCCTCGCTCTGACGCACGACGCGATCCTTCTCGTCCGTGTCACTGTAGACGCGCTTGATCTCATATTTCAGGCCGTTTTCCGTCAGCAGATCGATGGCGTCGCGGACGCTCAGGCCGGTGACGGGCGGGACCGTGGCCTTGCCGCTGCCCTTGCTCACATAGACCGTGACCTGCTGGCCGCGGCTGAGCTGGCTGTCCGAGGCAGGGACAGTGCGCGTGACATTGCCGGAAGCGATATCGTCGCTCTCCTCCTCGAGATAGGTGATGCGCAGATTCAGGTTCATGGCATCGAGGATGCTCTTGGCATTTTCCTTAGACTGGTTCTTGAGCTCCGGCATTTTGCCCGAGCCGAGGCTGACATACACCGTCACGCTCTGGCCCTCCTGCAGTTCGCTCTCGGCTGCGGGATCCGTGCGCGTCACGCTGCCCGCGGGCACAGTGTCGCTCGATTCTTCCTCGCGGCGGACATTCAGGCCGAGATTCATGGCCTTGAGCTGGGACATGGCGTTTGCCTCCGACTGACCGGCCAGATCCGGCATGAGGTTGTTCTCCTTGCCGAGGCTTACCTTCAGCGAGATCGTGCGCACGCGGCCGCCCTTGACCATTTCGCCTGCCTTGGGGGTCTGCTCATAGACATAGCCCTTTTCGTATTCGTCGTTATAGTCGTAGGTCACACCGTTCAGGTCGATCTTCAGCTCGGGATAGTCGTCGGGGTTGATGTCCTCGAGCTTCATGCCGACGAGCTTCGGCACCTCGACCTCAGGCGTATCGGGCTTGTCATTCGTGCCGGAGCCGCGGAGCAGCACAACGCCGAGCACAACGAGCAGCACAACGGCTGCCGCTGCGGCGCAGACGACGCCGATGACGGTGCGGCGCTTTTTCTCCTGCTCGCGGCGGGCACGCTCGGCTGCGCGGCGCTCATCCGGCTGACGCGCAGCACGGTTCGCGGCGCGGGCAGCGGCATAGCGCTCCGCCTCGGAGCGGGTCATGCCGCCGTGCTGCGGCTGCTGGGGCTGCTGCGGGGCCTGCGGCGCCTGCCGCAGCGTCTGACCACCGGGCCCGTACACGAACGTCAGGCTCGGATTCTTGCGGAATTCCTCCATATCGCGCAGCATCTCCGTCGCGGAGGAATAGCGCTCGTCGGCATTGGAGGCCATGGCGTGCATCGTGATCTGCTCGAGGCCGCGCGGGATACCGGTGACGAGCGTGCTGGGCAGCGGCGCGCCGCCGTTGATGTGCTGGATGGCGACGGAGACGGGCGTCTCGCCGTCATAGGGCGTGCGGCCCGTGAGCATCTCATACATGACGACGCCGAGGGAATAGAGATCGGACCGGTCGTCCACCCACGCGCCCTTGGCCTGCTCCGGCGAGATATAGTGCACGGAGCCAAGCGCCTCGCGCGTCAGCGTGCTCTGTGCCGAGGCGATGCGCGCGATGCCGAAGTCGGCGACCTTGATGCTGCCGTCCTTCAGGATCATGATATTGTGCGGCTTGATATCGCGATGGACAATGCCGCGGCTGTGGGCGTGCTCGAGCGCCTTGGCGATCTGCATGGCAAAATGCAGCGTCTCGCGCCAGTTGAGGCAGCCCTTCTTCTCCAGATACTGCTTGAGCGTGATGCCCTCGATCAGCTCCATGACGATATAGTCCACGTCGCCGGAGCGGGACACGTCGTAAACGCTGACGATATTCGGGTGCGACAGCATGGCGACGGCCTGCGACTCCGCATGGAAGCGGCGGCGGAACTCCTGATTGCGCGAGAACTCATCCTTGAGGATCTTCACGGCGACCAAGCGGTTCAGACGGTGATCCAGTGCTTTATATACAACTGCCATCCCGCCTGTCCCGATGACCTCGAGGATCTCATAGCGGTTATCCAGCAGCCTTCCTAAGTAATTTTCCATGGCAACTCCTTCCGCGTGCGCGGCCCGTTCTCAGCGGCGAACGGAAGCCGGATTCAATCTCAGATACCGCAGAGCGGCCTATCTTTGTTACAGTGCAATGAGCACAGAGGTCACGTTATCAGGCGCGCCCCGGCTTTTTGCGATATCCAGCAGGCGCTGGCAGCAGTCTGCCTTCTGTGCGCCGTGCACGACTTCAAATAAGATCTCCTGATCGGCCATCTGGTTCGAAAGGCCGTCCGAGCACAGCAGCAGGCAGTCGCCCGGCTCCGCCGTGAGGGAGAACACATCGGCGGCGACCTGCTTTTCCGTGCCGACCGCGCGGGTGATGAGATTCTTGCTCGGGTGGTTCTTGGCCTGTTCGTGCGTCAGCTCACCACGCTGTACCATCAGCTCCACAAGAGAGTGATCCACGGTGACGCAGCGGATGCCGTCCGCGCCGAGATGGTAGGCCCGGCTGTCGCCGATGTTCACGATCTCCACGCGCAGGCCGCGGACGAGGGCAGCCACGAGCGTCGTGCCCATGCCGCGGAACTCCTCGCTGAGCTGCGCATGCTCGTAGACGGAGATGTTGGCCAGCTTCGCCGCCGTGCACAGCACGTCCTGCTCCTCCGCCTCGGTCATCCCGTCGCGCAGAGAGCGGCAGACCTCGCCGCAGAAGACCTCGCAGGCAAGGCGGCTGGCTACATTCCCGGCGCGCGCGCCGCCCATGCCGTCGCACACGACGGCGAGCAGCGTCTCCGGGCCAAGGCGCTCCATGCGGTAAAAGTCCTGATTTTCCTCACGCACGTTTCCCGTGTCCGTCAGTCCCCATGCTTCCATCCATTCCGCTCCCTTCTTTTGGTTTTTCCGCCTCGTAGTTTCTGCGGAGCTGGCCGCAGGAGGCGTTGATGTCGCTGCCGAGCGTCCGGCGCACCGTGGCGGGGATGCCGCTGGCCTCCAGCGTTTTCTGGAAGCGCAGCACCGTCTCCGGCAGGCTCGGCTTCAGCGGGCTTTCCGCCACGTCATTCAGCGGGATGAGGTTCACATGCGCCGCGATCCCGCGCAGACGGCGGATGAGCTGCTTTGCCATCTCTGGCGTGTCGTTGACATCGCGGATCATGGCATATTCAAAGGAGATCCTTCTCCCGGTCTTTTCGAAGTAACGGCGGCAGGCATCGAGGAGCTCCTGCACCGGCCAGCGCCGGTTCACGGGCATGATGCTGCTGCGGACCTCGTCCACCGGCGCGTGCAGCGACACGGAGAGCGTCAGCTGCAGGTCCTCCTCGGCCAGCCGGTCGATCTGATCGACCAGCCCGCAGGTGGAAAGGCTGATGTGCCGCATGCCGATGTTCAGCCCCTCGGGCGAATTGACGAGCTCGAGGAAGCGGCGCACATTGTCATAATTATCCAGCGGCTCGCCGATGCCCATGAGCACGATGTGCGAGATGGGCAGGCCGGAATCCAGCTGCGAAAACAGCACCTGATCCAGCATTTCCGACGGCTCGAGGCGGCGGACCAGTCCACCGCGCGTCGAGGCACAGAAGGCGCAGCCCATGCGGCAGCCGACCTCGGAGGAAATGCAGATCGTATTGCCGTAATGGTAGCGCATGAGCACGCTTTCCACGCAGTTTCCGTCCATTAGACGCCAGAGGTATTTGATGGTTCCGTCCTTCTGCGACTGCAGCCGCCGCGCGACCGTCGGCGAGACGAGCGTATATTCCGCCGTGAGCCGCTCACGCAGGCTGCGGGAAATATCCGTCATCTCCGAAAAATCGCGCACGCCGCGGTGCATCCAGCGATAGATCTGTTTGGCGCGGAAGGCAGGCTCACCAAGCACTTTCAGCTCGGCCCCCAGCTCCGCCAGCGTCATGGATTTGATGTCTTTCAAGGTTTCCTCCTGAATTTGCAGATAAAGAAGCCGTCTGTCTCATGCTGCCCCGGAAGCAGCGTGACCATCGCTCCCGGCGCGATGCCGGAGCCCTCTGGCCACGGCGCGTTTTCCGGGACGAAGTCCGGATGCGTGCGCAGGAAGTCCTCCGCCACAGCCTCGTTTTCCCGGCGCAGGATCGTGCAGGTGCTGTAGAGCAGCACGCCGCCGGGGCGGACATATTCCGCCTGCTGCGCAAGAATGGCGCGCTGCAGGGCGGGCAGCTCCGCCGAGGGCTCGTGATAGCGAATATCCGGTTTTTTCCGGATGACGCCGAGTCCGGAGCACGGCACATCGGCCAGCACGACGTCCATCGCGCTGCGCCATGCGGGCACGGGCTGCGAGGCATCCTGCAGATGCGTCTCCAGAATAGAAATGCCGAGCCGCTCCGCGCCGCGCTCGATAAGGTCGAGACGGTGCGGGTGGATATCGCAGGAATACAGCGTGCCGCGGTCCTGCATCTGCAGGGCAGCGGCAAAGCTCTTGCCGCCCGGCGCCGCGCAGCAGTCAAGCACGCGCATACCCAGCTCGATGCCGGAAACAGCCACGGCAAGATGGGCCGCCGCGTCCTGCACATACACGCGCCCCTCATGGAAGGCAGCCGTCTGCTCCACAGGGCCGGAGACCGTCAGGCAGCCCGGCAGCCACGGATGCGGCTGCGCACCGGGCAGCTCCTCCAGCAGCGCCGCGGCATTGCCGCGCAGTGGATTGACCTGCAGCACGGTCTGCGGCGCTTCGTTGTCGGTTTGCAGAATGCGCTCCGTCTCCTCCCGGCCGAACTGCGCCAGAAACAGGCGCACGATGGGCTCCGGGTGGCTGTAGCGCAGACTCAGGTCGTCCGGCAGCGGCAGCGGCATGGCCCGCAGCAGATTGCGCAGCACGCCGTTGACCAGACGGGCCGCCTGCTGGTTGGCCAGACGGCGCGTCTGCTCCACGGCCTCGTTCACCGCCGCCGAGGGCGGGATGCGGTCCAGGAAACAGAGCTGATAGGCGGCCAGCCGCAGGATATCGCGCACGACGGGCTGCAGCTTGCCGCGCACGAAGCCGCTCAGCCAGTGGTCGAGCAGCATGCGGTTCTGCAGCACGCCGTTGCACAGCCGGGTAGCCAGCGCCGCCTCGCGGCGGTCTATCCCGCGCAGCGCGTCCTTCAGGGCGCTCTCCGGCCATGCACCGTCGCGGCGGAAGGCGATGAGCGCCCGCAGCGCCGCGTCTCTTGCGCCCGCCATCTCAGAGTTCGATGGGGTGGCCGCGGAAATAATCCGGCGCAGCCATGCGCTTCCCGCCGGGAGCCTGCAGCTGCGTCAGCAGCACAAGCTCGCCGTTCCCGCAGGCGACGGTCAGGCCCTGCTTCGTGAGGGAGACCGGCGTGCCGGGGGCCTTGTCCGTATGACCGGGCGCGGGCTGCGCCCCGTAAATCTTGAAATGCGTGCCGTTAAGGTCCGCCGTGGCGACGGGCCACGGATCAAGGCCGCGCACCTGATCGACGATGTGCCGGACAGACTTCGTCCAGTCGATGGGCGAAAGCTCCTTCGAGAGCATCGGGGCCAGCGTTGCTTTGGACGGATCCTGCGGCGTGCGGGTTGCCGTACCCGCCTCGATGGCATGCAGTGTATCGGACAGCAGCGGCGCACCGATGGCGGCCAGCCGCGCCAGCAGGGCCGTGGAATTCTCCAGCGGCTCGATGGGCGTTTTCCGAATTTCGATGATATCGCCCTCATCCATTCCGGCCGAGAGGTACATCGCCGTCACGCCGGTCTCGTCCAGACCATTCAGAATGGCCCACTGCGCCGGGGCCGAGCCGCGCAGCGCAGGCAGGATGCTCGTGTGGATGTTGATGCAGCCGAGCTTCGGGATATCCAGCACGCGCTGCGGCAGGATTTTCCCGTAGGCTACAACGGCAATGACGTCCGGGCGCAGGGCGCGAAGCTCCTCCACGGCGGCATCATCGCGGAACGTCGCGGGCTGATAGACCGGCAGCCCCGCGGCCAGCGCGACCTCCTTGACCTCGGACATGGCGAGCTTCATGCCGCGGTTCTTCGGCATATCCGGCTTCGTGTAGACGCCGACGAGGTCAAAGCCGTCCGCGATCAGGCGGGACAGGCAGTCCGCCGCGATCTGCGGCGTGCCCATGAAGACGACTCTCATGCTTCCTCCTCCAGCTCGGCCATTTCCTCATCCGTGAGCATGTGATAGGCTCTTTCCGTATAGATATGCCCGTCGAGGTGGTCACATTCATGGGCGAAGCAGCGCGCCGTCAGGCCCTCGCCCTCCGCCTCGAACCAGTTGCCGTCGCGGTCCTGCGCGCGCAGACGCACAAATTCCGGACGCTTGACCATACCGTAGCGGCCGGGGACGCTCAGGCAGCCCTCCATGCCGTCCTGCTCGCCGGAGGTCTCCAAAATCTCCGGATTGACGAGCTCGATCAGCTCGCCGTCGTCATCGACTACGACGACGCGGCGCAGGATGCCGATCTGTGGCGCGGCAAGGCCGACGCCCCCCGCATTGGTCAGCGTCTGCCTCATATCGTCAAGCAGCTCGCCGAGGTGGGCGTCAAAGCGCGTCACGGGCCGTGCCGTCTTGTGCAGCACAGGCTCCTCTACGGTCAAAATATTCCTCAGTGCCATCGTGATTCCCCTTTATTCTCTGCCGTTGACATCCACAAACGCGCCGACGCCCCGGAAGCTGCGATCCTTTGCGAATTCCCGCACAAGGAACGCCAGAAGCTCCCGCAGCCGTCGCGTATTGACGCAGCTAAGCGTCAGGCGGCAGCGATAATGATAATTGATCCGCGCAACGGAGGCCGGGGCCGGGCCAAGCACGGCAGCGGTCTCCCCGCGGTAGAATTCGGAATGCAGCAGGCCGTCCAGCCGCGCACGGAATGCCAGCGCCGCCTGCCAGACGCGCTCCTCCTCCCGGCCGTGGAACGTCACGGTGAGCAGGTCGCGATAGGGCGGGCAGCCGCGCAGCTGGCGCAGCGGCAGCTCTGCCTCGAAAAAGGCGTCATAGTTCTGCTCCGCAGCAAAGCGGATGGTCTGGTTCTGCGGCGTCATGGTCTGCAGGATCGCCCTGCCGCCCAATTTTCCGCGCCCGGCCCGGCCCGCGACCTGCGCGATCAGGCTGAACGTCGTCTCCGCGGCGCGATAGTCGGACGCATAAAGCGAGAGGTCGGCGTCCAGCACGGCCGAGAGCGTGACATTCTCAAAATCCAGTCCCTTTGCCACCATCTGCGTGCCGAGCAGGATGGGGATGCGCTCCTCGCGGAAGCGCCGGAACAGCTTTTCATGGGTATTGACTGCCGAGACGGTGTCTGCATCCATGCGCAGCACGCCGACGCCGGGCAGCAAATTCTGCAGCTGCTCCTCGACCCGCTGCGTGCCGCAGCCGATCTGGCGCAGATGCCCGCCGCAGACGGGACAGCGCGCAGGCACCGGCTCGCTGTGGCCGCAGATGTGGCACATGAGCCGCCCGTTCGCATGGTGATACGTCAGCGGCAGGCTGCAGCCCGGACACATCGGGACGCTGCCGCATTCGACACAGGCCAGCATCCGGCTCGTGCCGCGGCGGTTGAGATACAGGATGGACTGCTGCCCGAGGCGGAGATTTTCGCGCAGGGCCAGCAGCAGCGGCTCGCTGATGATCGAGGCATTGCCCTCGCGCAGCTCGCGCTTCATGTCGACGATCTCGACGGGCGGCAGCGGTCTGCCGTTATAGCGCTCCGTTATGCGGCACAGGCCAAAAGCGCCCGTAACGGCACGGTACATGCTCTCGACCGTCGGCGTGGCGGAGCCGAGCACCGTCAGCGCATGCTCCTGCGCGCCGCGGTAGATCGCGACCTCGCGGGCATGGTAGCGCGGTGCATTTTCGGATTGGTAGGTGTGCTCCTGCTCCTCGTCCACAATGAGCAGACCGAGGTCCCGCACCGGCGCGAACACGGCTGAGCGGGTACCGAGCACCACGTCGGCATCGCCGGAGCGGATGCGCTTCCACGTCTCATAGCGCTCGCTGATGCGCAGGGCGCTGTGGAGCACGGCGACGCGCGCGCCGTAGCGTGCGGAAAACTGCCGCAGGAGCTGCGGCGTCAGGGCGATCTCCGGCACAAGGACGATCGCACCGCGCCCGGCGGCAAGGCAATCATCGATCAGGCGGAGATACGCGACCGTTTTGCCGCTGCCCGTCACGCCGTAGAGAAGCGCCGTGCCGGGAGAGGCATCCTGCAGGCGGGCAGACAAACTGTCATAGGCTGCCTGCTGCTGCGGCGTGAGCAGGAGCGGCTTCGGATCGGCCGCTGCGGCCGGGGGAGGCGGAGGCAGGACCTCCTGCTCCCGGAGCGTCAGCAGCTCCAGCTTTTCCAGCCTGCGGAGCGTGGCGGACGTTGCGCCCGTATAATAGCCCAGCTCCTTACAGGCGCACTCACCGAGCGTGGCAAGCAGCTCCATGGCCGCCGCCTGCACGGGAGCGGACGCCTGATGCGACTGGGCAAAACGCCGCGCCTCCTCGGCCGGGACGGCCAGAACGGCAATGCGCTCCGTTTTATCGTTCACGCGGCGGCGATGGGACGTCTCGCAGGTGACGAGCTTTTTCTGCCGCAGGTACTGCAGCGCCCGCTGCAGGGCCTCCGCCTCAAACTGGGCGCGCAGCGCGGATTCCTCCGCGGCACCGCCGAGCGTCTGCAGCGTTTGGAATACGGCCTGCGCCGCCGGATTGCGCCAGCGGTCGTCCCATGCGGCGTTCTCCGCAAGGGTATAGCGGTCACGCGGCTGAAACCAGACGCCTGCCGGTAAAATGGCCCGCACGGCGTCATAGAATGTGCAGAAATAGCGCTCGCGCACAAAGGCCGCCAGATGCAGCGCAGCACGCGAGAGCAGCGGCTCCGGGTCGAGCGCCGCCTCGACGGGCTTGAGCGACGGGCCGTCCGGCCGCTCCGCGCCATCCGGTGTCACCGCAAGAACGATGCCCTCCGTGCGGCGGTTCGATGCGCCGAACGGTACGCGCACACGCTGGCCCGGCTGCAGCGTCAGGGAGTCCGGAATGCGGTAATCGAACGGCTTGTCCATGGAGAACACGGCCGAAGCGACCGCAATGCGGGCGATCATGCTGCCGTCGCCGGGACAGTCCGGCGGAAAAAGGCAAAAGACGCCGGCAGGGTCACCTCTGCCCGCGCCTTGTTCCGGCTCATTCCTTCACGACTGCCGCGAGCTTGCCGTCCGCGACCTCGTGGATGGCGATGGTCACGGGCTTATCCTCCAGCGGGATGTGCTCCGTCTCTGCCTCGATGGAGATCTGGCGCGCGCGGCGCGCGATCACGTTGACGAGAAGATAGCGGCTGTCGATGTGCTTGAGCAGATCGGCCATAGCGGGATACAGCATAATTAGTCTTCCTCCTTGAGATTGAGTGGGCGATAGGATGTGCGGCAGGCCTCCGCGGTCAGGACTGCTTCCAGCTCCTGCACGGCGTGCCCGACGGAATCGTTGATGATAGTATATTGATAGTGCTTTGCCTGACGGCATTCCTCCAGCGCAATATGCAGGCGTCTGGCGGCAATGTCCGGCGGCGTGTCGCCGCGCCCGGCCAGCCGGCGCTTCAGCTCGGCATAGGACGGCGGAGCGATGAAAACGGAAATGGCGTCCGGCCGGCGCTGCATGACCTGCAGCGCGCCCTGCACGTCGATCTCGAGAACGACGCTTTCGCCGCGCGCCAGCGCTTCCTCTACGGGGCGCAGGGGCGTTCCGTAATAGTTGCCCGCATAGCAGGCGTGCTCCAGAAGCTCCCCTGCCGCGATCATCTCTTCAAAGCGCTCGCGCGAGACGAAATAATAGCTCACGCCCTCGCGGTCCTCGGGCCGCATGGGGCGGGAAGTAGCCGAAACGGAATAGTGCAGCGACTCGTGCTGCTGCATGACCGTCCGAAGGATGGTGCCCTTGCCGACCCCGGACGGGCCGGAAACGATGATGATTCTGCCCTGGCTCATGCCTGTTCCTCCTCCTCGCGCTCCGGCTCTGCCGACGGATCGGCCAGACGGCGGGCAATGGCCTCCGGCGGGATCGCCGAAAGGATCACATGGTCTGTGTCCATCAGGAGCACAGCGCGGGTCTTTCTGCCATAGCTGGCGTCAATGAGCATGGCGCGGTCGCGCGCCTCCTGGATCATTCGCTTGATCGGGGCGGAATCCGGGCCGACAATGGTCAGCAGCCGCTCCGAAGAGACCAGGTTCCCAAATCCGATGTTGATCAGCCGCATCGCGCTCACTCGATGTTCTGGATCTGCTCGCGGATCTTTTCCAGCTCCGCCTTGATCTCCACGACGGTGCGGGCCTGCTCAAGATCGTTGCCCTTCGAGCCGATGGTGTTGGCCTCGCGGTTCATCTCCTGCAGCAGGAAGTCGAGCTTGCGGCCGATGGCCCCGCCGCCTGCAAGCAGGCTGTCGAGCTGGGCCAGATGGCTGCGCAGACGGACGGTCTCCTCATCGACGGCGATGCGGTCGGCAAAGATGGCGGCCTCCGTCAGGATGCGGCTCTCGTCGATCGTCGTGCTGGCGAGCACCTCGCGCAGCTTGTTCTCGAGCCGGGTGCGGTATTCCGCCAGCGTGACGGGGCTGCGCTCCTCGACGCGGCCGACAAGGCCGCGGATGGTCTCCGCGCGGGAGCTGAGGTCGGCAGCCATGGCCGCGCCCTCCGTCTCGCGCATGGTCTGATAGACGGCGATGGCCTCCGCCGCAACGGCGGTCAGGTCGGCAAGATTCTGCTTTTCGTCCTCCTCCGGCTTCTCCACCACGAAGATGTCGGGCAGCGCGGAGAGCGCGGAAGCGCTGATATCGTCCTGCACGCCGTAATCTGCGACCATGGTACGCATGGCGCGCAGATACCCCTCGAGCACGGGGCGGTTCAACGAAACGGTAGCCTCCTCCGCGCCCGTCGCGTTCACGCTGACGAACACGTCCACCTTGCCGCGCTGGACGGCGTCCTTTACAAGCTGTTTGATCGCATCCTCCGCGTAGGAGAACGCGCGGGGCAGGCGCACGGAGCAATCGAGGAAGCGATTGTTGACGGAGCGTAGCTCCACCGTGATCTCCCGCCCATGCAGGGTCTTGCAGGCACGGCCATAGCCAGTCATACTGCGGATCAAATGATTCGTCCCCTTTCGATCAGATCAGCGGCAGCCGCCGCAAAGGCAGTTCAGGCACATGAGTGAGCTGCAAAGGCCGCAGAGCTCGTCCGAGCCGTCGCTGTACTGCGTCTGCCGGTAGGTATATGCGCCGCTGCCAACGCTGCTGAGTGCATTTCGGTATTCCAGATTCTGCGGCTCCATATTGACTGCGATGCGGAAGTTCTGCGCAGCCTCGTCCATCCAGCCGCGGCGCTGCGCAATGACACCGCGCAGATAATACCACTCGGCCGTGCGCGCGGAGACCGCATTGAGCCCGGCCTCCGCGCCGTCGAGGTCACCGAGCTGGATGCGTCGGCGGATCTCATAGAGCGGCGACGACGTGCTTCCCGCACTGCTGCGCTGGCCACCGGTGCTCCCGGCGTCGGCCTGCTGCCGCCCGCCCTTCATGAGCGTGGCATAGGCCTCGTTGATCTCCTTCATTTTTTCCTGTGCCAGATCCGCAAGCGGATTGTTGGCGTAATTATCGGGATGGTATTTCCGCGCAAGCTCCCGGTAGGCCTTTTTGATCTCATCCTCCGAGGCGCCGTGCGGCACACCGAGCACTTCATAGGGGTCCTTCATGTTTTCCTCCTGTTTCCCGCCTTGCGGAACGTTCCCTCCGCGACTGCATGGAGCACGGCGGGGAGTCCGAAATATAAGATGTTGGAAAGCAGCTCCCGGTCGCGCCGCCCATCCAGCAGCTCCATGGCCGAGCAGGCCATGCTGATGGAGGCGTCGATCGTTTCGAGCAGCTGCGCCCGGTCCGCCGGATCGAGCGTCCCGCCGTCCGCGCCGTAGCGGTAGCGAAGCGGGTTATACGCACCTGCCCGCACATCGCGCGGCAGGTCCTCGAGCGCATCGGCCAGATACAGATACCGGCCAACGTGGTACAATAGCAGCTGCTCCGGCCGACGCTCCCGGCCGTCATAGTGGGCGGCGCAGTCCCGCAGCAGCGAGGCAAAGGCGTCCGCCGTGCGGTCGATGCTGGGGCTTTTTTCGTCCTCGAGCGCCTGCAGCCGGGCAAGCTCCGTGCCGAATGCGGCATCGAGCGCAGGATGCCGGGCCGAGGCGCGGCGATAGCTCCGGCGATAGAGCAGCAGGGCCGCTTTGGCAGCCAGACGGCGCGGGCCGCGGCTGTCGCGCCGGGCGTCGAGCAGCTTCCACCACGAAAGCAGCACGCTCAGGTCGGCTGCATAGCGCATAGTGCCGTCCTCCGGCAGGCAGGCCTTGCGGCACCACGGCCGGGCCGGGCAGAAGCAGCGCCCCGGGCATGCCGGATCTCCCTCCCGCAGGAGGAAGTAGAGAAATGTCATATCATAGTTGACCAGAAACCGCGCCGCAAAGCCGTATTCCAGCTTCAGCGCGCGGCACAGGCCGCAGTAGGCCGCATGGTAGCGCACCTGCGCCTCTTCGGAGAGGCGGTCGCGCCGCGGCAGCACATAGCCGAACATGCTAGTCCACCCTGCCCGTGATGCGGAACTCCATCGGTCTGCGGCGCAGATGGCGGTTCCAGAGCAGGGCCGGGATCAGACCGACGGCAAAGGCCGCCGCACCGAGCACAGCCATCCAAACACCGCCGAGGGACTGCGCCGCAAGGCAGACCGCAAGCAGCAGCCCGAGCGGCAGCAGATACACCAGTGCCGCCGCGCCGAGGACCGCGCCGCTGCGGGATTCGACCCACACGCGCTCGCCCGGCTCGACCGGAAACGGCGCGCGCGCCGTCACCTGTACGCTCTGGCCGACGGCTCCGCAGCCGCCGCAGTGGCCGCAGTCGCCCGTGCAGGCGCTCACACGCTGCACCAGCAGGCTGACGCTCCCGTCCGGGAGCAGGGATCCGACCGTTGCACGCTGCCGCATCGTCAGGACTCCGTATTGCCGCCGTCCGTCTCGCTCAGCGAGACCTGCACGGTGTATGGCCCGCCGATGACACCGGCGGAGACATTCGCAGGCAGCGCGACCTCCAGCTCGACCTGCTTGGCCGCCGCGTCATAGTGGCGGCTGAAGTCGGCCGTAACGGTCAGGTCCTCCATGCGGAGCGTACTCATGACGCTCGCGCGGCCGCGGACGGTGATCTTGACATTCTGGTCGGCAAACGTCATGCCGGCCGGTGCCTCCTTGCGGAGGATGTTCGCCGTGGGAACGGTGAATTCCTTCGTCACGAGGCCCTTGAGCGTGACCGTGATCTTCACGGTCTGGCTGTCGGCGCGGCTCGTAACGCCGCTCGGCAGCTCCGGCGTGACCTCGAACGTCTCGGTCCCGGTGATCTGGGCCAGATCGATCGTGCGGATGGTCAGCTCGTCCGCCATGGCATCCAGAACGGCCGTATTGCCCGTGACGCGCAGGGTGGACGGCTCGATCGTTACCTCCGCATCCTCGGATGTCGCGCCGCCGCCGGAAATAAGCGTTGCATTGAGCTTAATATCCTTATACTGCAGAATAGGTATCGTTACACGAACGGAATCCGCAGAGCTTGTCACATACTGGCTCAGCGACAGCTCGTTGCCGTCCTTGTCCAGCAGGACGACGGGACAATCCGTGTCGATGAGTGCATCGGCATCCGTCACATCGACGCGCACGACGGCGCGGGCGATCTTGTTGACCTCCTCCGCAGGGCCGCGGACGGAGATGGACTGTGTGCCGAGGGTCAGGTTGGATTTATCGATCATATAGCCCGTCTTCGGCTCGCCGGTGTATTCGAGCTCGATGGGGACCTCGGGGTTCTCCTTAATGTCGCTGACCGTGACGGAGATGCGTGACGGTGCGCGGCTCGTTTCGCTGATATCGCCCGTTGCCACGGTGCTGGGCCAGACGACGCTCCAGCTGAGCTGATAGCTGCCGCTGGCGGCAATGCGCGTGACGTCCGCAATAGCGGTGACCGTCTCGTTGTTCAGCTCCTTGAGATCGGATCGGCGGCCGGAGACCTTGATGCTGACCTTCGTGGAATCGCCGCCCGTGAGCATCAGGCCCTGGGACGTCAGGGCCTCCGTGCCCTCGAACTGAACGCTGATGCCGCTGATGGTGATGGTGTCGTCGGGATTCACGACCGTGACGGCATAGAACCAGAGCACGATGGAGACGACGAGCGCCAGAAGAAAGGCAAGGATCTTACTTTTTTGCATCTTTGTTCTCCTTTTGCTTCCGGCGGAGGAGCTTGAGCGGGTTGCGTGTCTTCTCCTCGCGCTGGGGGGCCAGCTCGTTGAGCAGGAGCTTTTCGAGCGTCTGTGGGGCGAGATGGCGCTTGAGCATGCCGGAGATCGCCACAGAGATCGTGCCCGTCTCCTCGGAGACGATGACGACGACGGCATCGGAGACCTCGCTGATGCCGATGCCCGCGCGATGGCGCGTGCCGAGGTCGCTGCTGATATTGTGGTTCTCCGTCAGCGGCAAGACGCAGCCCGCCGCCGCAATGCGGTCATTGCGGATGATGACCGCGCCGTCATGGAGCGACGCCTTGGTGAAAAACAGGTTGCGCAGCAGCTCCGAGGAGACGCAGGCATCCACGACAGTGCCGCTCTTCTGGTATTCCAGCAGCGGGATGGAGCGCTCGAAGACGATAAGCACGCCCGTGCGCTCCTTGGCCATGATCTCGCAGGCCTGCACGGTCTGCTCGATGACGCGGTCGATCTCGCGCTGCTCTTCCTTGACGGAAAGGATCTCGCGGACATTTTTGCTGCCGAGCTTTTCGAGCATACGCCGCAGCTCCGGCTGGAACACAACGATCAGGGCCACAAGGCCGATCTCCAGGATCTTGTCGAGGATATAGTTCAGCAGATACATGTTGAGCAGCTGCGTCACACCGGCAAGGATCAGGATGATGAGCACGCTCTTGGCGATCCGCGCCGCACTGGTCGACCGGACCATCATGATGACCTTATAGATGAGGAAGGCTACGACGAGGATATCCACGATGTCCATGACCTTGATGGTCGGGAGCATCGAGCTGAACTCCTTAAAGAAATTGATCACTGCATCCATGAGCAAAACTCCGCAAATTCCAAGTTACTGCAATTACCTTACAGGACCCGATATGGGCCCTATTTTTAGATTCTATTCATTATATCCGATTTTTGCCGCAATAGCAAGTAGGAAACGCGCGTTTTTCCTTCATCCCGGCAAAAATGCCGTTCTGCACACCTGCAGGAACTGCCGGACCTCCGCAGACGTGTTAAAAGCAGAGAAGCTCACCCGGACCGTTCCGGTCTCGAGCGTTCCGCCGCTGCGGTGGGCCATCGGCGCACAGTGCAGCCCGGCCCGCACGGCGATCCCGGCCTCCGCCAGGCGGGCGGCGGCCTCCTCGCAGTCGAGGTCCCGGCAGCGGAACGACAGAACGCCGCTCTGCCCCGGCCCCGTGAACACCTCCACGCCCGGCAGCTGCCGAAGGCCGCGCGCCGCAAGGGCCGTGAGTGCGCGCTCCTCTGCCAGCAGCTCTTCCGGCCGCCGCTCGCGCACAAAGCGCAGGCCAGCCAGCAGGCCGCCGATGCCGCAGACGTTGTGCGTGCCCGCCTCGTGGCGGTCCGGCAGGAAATCCGGCATGCTCTGATCGAGCGAATTGCTCCCCGTGCCGCCCTGCAGCAGCGGCTCCCCCGCCGCGCCGCACAGCAGCAGGCCCGTCCCCTGCGGGCCATACAGTCCCTTGTGCCCCGGCATGGCAATGAAGGCCGCGCCCGTCCCATGCAGACGGACCGGCAGCGTTCCCGCGGACTGCGAGGCATCGATGACGAGCGGGACGCCGCGTTCCCGGCACAGCGCGGCAACGGCGGACACGGGCAGCACATTGCCGTAGACATTTGAAACATGCGTGCACACCGCCGCATCCGCTCCCTGCCGCAGGGCGCGCGCAAAGCCCTCGAGCAGCCGCTCCGGCGCAAACGGCGGTGCGTCGGCCGTTTCAATCTGCGCACCGAGCGCCGCAAGCGGCCGCGTGACGGCATTGTGCTCCATGCCGGACAGCACGACGCGCCCGCCCGGCCGGACAAGGCTGCGCAGGGCAATATTCAGGCCGTGCGTCGCGTTCATGGTGAAAACGACCTGCTCCGGCGCGGCGTCGAACAGCTCCGCTGCCTCGGTGCGGCAGGCATAGACGACCCGCGCCGCCGCGTCTGCCGCCGCATGGCCGCCGCGCCCGACGCTGGCGCAGGCGCGCATCGTGCGCTGCACGGCCGCATAGACAGACTCCGGCTTCTGCAGGGTCGTCGCGGCACTGTCAAAATAGATCATGGCTCCGCCTCCTGCCACGCCCCGTCCGCGCCGCGGCGATACAGCCGCCGGAACGCGATGCGCTCGGCCGTCAGCAGCTGCCGGATGGTCTCCGGCTCGGCAGGCGCACGCACGCAGTAGCCGCAGCCCTGCTCCTGCAGCGCCCGCGGCGTGCGGAGCACCTGCGCGGGGAGCCCCGCCTGCTCCAGCGCCCGCGCCGCATTCTGCGCCGCCGTGATCGAACGAAATGTCACACAGATCTGGCTCATTCTGCTTCCCTCCCTGCCCCAGCATATGCCGGTCCGGGCGATCCGGCGCAGAACCGCACGAATTTTTGCCGCATTTTGCCGCAGAATACAAAGCACCGGGAGCGCTGTCGCGCCCCCGGTGCGTAGCTTGTCAAAAAAGTGTTTTTGACAAGCTCTCAAACGAGACCCGTTTCACTGGG
>OMGS01000140.1_pt1 | contig 62651 bp, 47 predicted proteins | sample 1646081 | NCBI WGS metagenome assembly OMGS01 (sample SAMN05578591, study PRJEB25193) | human gut metagenome | biome: Human Microbiome; feature: human-associated habitat; material: feces | host: Homo sapiens | place: USA:Birmingham | reverse complement strand
CAAAGGTGGGCAAATCCTGCGTGGCCAAAAGGGTCAAAGTCGCGTGGCTTTTCCAACAGGTAAAAGTTTCAGCGAATATATCAACGATTTGCGCATCGAATATGTAGCGGAACTTTTGCTTTCGGGTAAATACGCCAGTGTAGAAGAACTATTGAAAGAATGCACTTTCATCTCCTCCACCTCGCTGTACCGTCTCTTTACAAAGAAATACGGCATGACTCCACAAAAGTTCTTGCGGAATGCACGGTTATGTTAAGCAGAAGAAAAAAGTAAGTAAAACAACGGTTGCTGTTTTTTGCTGAAAAATTAAAAGTTAAACAATAGAACCGGCAAAAGCTGGTTCGAAAACACTAAAGAGGTCATTGAAATGTTGTCAAAAACGAATGGTTAAGCATGAAGAAATGTACTGAAAAAAGAGTGCTAACCTGCTGATAATAAAGGTGGAAAGTATTGCATAATTCGTTGATTTTTAGTAAATTAGAAGTCTCCCAACTCTTCTGATTATGACTAAAGAAACACTCCTTATGCAATACCAATCCGAGTGCCTATCGGCTCTCAAATCAGTCGTGAATATACACAAACCTTTTGAAAAAACGTTCATGGATGCAATGAAATTATTCATGGCCATCCCTGATCGTATAAACTTCCTCCAATTGGGTAGGTATGGACGTTTTTCGGAACAGACCTACCGTAACCTTTTTGAGCATGAAACTTTCGACTGGTTTGCGTTCAACGGCTCTATCATCAGCAAGCATCTCACAGGTAAAAGAAAAGCCATCGCCATCGATCCTTCCTATATCCCCAAATCAGGCAAGAAGACACCTTGGATAGGTTACTTCTGGTCTGGTTGTGCAGGAGAGTACAAGCGTGGATTGGAAATCATGGGCATCGGTGTCATAGACATCGACAACCATGAATGCATGACTTTAGGTTCCATTCAGACACCGGATTGTAAAACCTTGGATAATATGGACAAGAACCTCGTTGACTGGTACAGCAGCTATCTTATCAGTAGAAAAGACAAGATACAGAGCATATCAAGAACGGTGGTTGCAGACGCATTCTTTTCCAAGGAAACATTCATAACGCCTATGTGTGAGAACGATTTCCATGTCATCAGCCGCTTTCGGAATGACGTAATCCTGTACTATCCGACATTGGAACAGAAAACAGGAAAACGTGGCCATCCAAAGTGGTTTGACGGAAGAATCGACTTTGCCAATCTGGATCTGACCCGGTGCAAGGAATACGAGGTGAACAAAGGAAAGCTATACGGATTGAGGGTATATGCAAAAGCTCTCAAAAGGTATGTTTCCTTAGCCATCTGGTATCCGATGGACGGGAGGACAGACAAGTGGCAGCTTTACTTCTCTACAGACGATTCGATGGATGGACGGGAGGTTCTGGATTATTACAGAACCAGGTTCCAATTGGAATTTTGAGAGATGGTAAGCAACATGCAGGAATCACCAACTGTCAGTCAACCGACTTCAGAAAGTTGGATTTTCACTTCAATGCATCGCTTGCTGCTGTCAACTTGGCCAAAGCGGCATGTAAGAGGCTCGGAATAACCTATTCCATATCCTCCTGCAAGTCTTTTATACACAATGCTTATATGCTTGAACGATTTATTTGCGTGTTCGGGATTAACCCAGACATGCAAGTTATTGACAAACTTTTCAAAGAACTCATTTTATTTACTGCCAGAGCCGCTTAGGCGTGGCTATTTTTTAACGAACTATTGAATTTATAAATTCTGACATATTGGCTGAATAAAGATTGCCATAGTTTTCAGCATTATACACCATAACATGGCTTCCGACAGTATTGATGAACAGCCGGTAATAGAGGTCGCGCATAGCCACCTCCTTGTTATCGGTTATTTGTTCGATAAAGGTGGAGGTGAAACGGTTGCTCATCCACACTTTCATCTCTGAGTTGAAGACATCAGCCTTGGATGTTTCGTCGCCGTTGGCCGCAGTGACGAACAGCATCCCGGGGATGCCCTCGCACTGCTTCATCACACCGCCCGAAAAACAAGCCTCCACCATCATGAGAAGTTTACGGTAACGCCTTTTGCGGTTCATATCCTCAAAAACAGAAGACAGTTTATCGCCTGTCATGGCGTAAGCTTCCTCATCCCAACACATGGCCCCCGGCACACCGTGTCCGCTCCAGAAAACGAACAGGTTGTCGTTCTCAGTAGATTCGATTACCGTGGGCAGTTTTTCGCTTTTTTCGCCACTGAGAATGGCAAGTATATCTTTTGTATTCAACGATGACATACGATAATCAATCTCTACATTTTCGTATACATTGTTTCCCCCGATAGTCACCTGTATGACTCCCTTGTTGGGATTTGATATATTATCGGCTATGTCATCCTCGACAATGAGAATGATACGGTCGTCGGTATATCCGGCTTGTCTGAGCTGCTGATAGATAGCGAGCACATCTGCCTGATGGCGGTAATTGGTCCATTCCTTGGAGGAAGCGACAAGGAGTGCCCAGTTGCCGGTATGTGCAGGGTAATTGAATTCTCCTGAATTGTCGAAATCCTGCATCCGGAAGGCTTTCCAGTTCCAACCGGCAAGTGTCGCATCCGTGCGGTTCCCCCCGTCGCTGGTGTTATAGTCAAGGATGATGTACTGTCCGTTGTAAACCTTGAAATTATAGTAAGTGGTGGCAAGTACATTGGTAAACACCTTGGCATCGAACCTTAAATGTCCTGACGCTCCACGGACATAGGGCGACTTTCCGGCAGCGAGCGCATCCACCACAAGCCCCATATCCTCACCTGTCCAGCTGCCCATGTTCAAGCCTTCACCCGAAACAACGGCCCTTAATGATTTCTGTAACGACAACTCCGGTCTGAACTGCTGGTACCATGCGGCATAGCCGATGAGCATAGCGGCATCGTAGAGCTGAGATTCTCCAAGAGTAGGCGTAGCATTGAAAAAGGTCCTGTAACTTACGTCAAACCCCGACTCAGGGTCGGCACCAAATGCGACTCCCTCTATGCCTTCGGCGGCATCACCGTGAATCTTGAGTACATCCGCACCGTAGGCGGTATCCGAAAACAACATCCGCGGTACACTGCGCCCGTTCAGACTTTGTGCTTTATGCGCTTCAAGCATCGGCTTCATCTCTTCTATTTCAGAGGGGATACATATCACATACTCTGCACCTGACTGCATGGCTTGGCGAGACACATCAGCTATATTGTCAGAGGTGTAAGCATAGCATCCCATGTTTTCCAAGCCCAGTTCGCGTGCTTGAAATGCGAACCAGTCAATGAACGTTTGTCCGTAACCGTCGTTCTCCTTGACCAAAAGTGCCACACTTTTACCCTCATAGTTAATCACCTTGGAGAGAAGCACCTCACATTGCGTAATGTCGGTCTCGGTCATCGCCCAAAGATAGCCTGTCGATGCGTATGCACGAACCAGTTGTTCGGCGGTGGCGAGAGTGAAGAATGTTTTGCCCACAATAGTCAGTTCCGCCGCGAGGATTGCCGCATTGGAAGAATACAGCCCGCCGATTACGGCATACACCTCGTCGTTGAATGCCAGCGACCGGGCAAGTTCCCGCACATCGGTCTTTGCCTCATCGTAGTATTCAAACTTTAACCTTATACCCGCTTCGTGGTTCTTGAATGCACGCTCAAAGTTGGTTGTAAACATTCCCAATGTCCTTTTCCAATGCACATCAAGCCCTTTCTCCATGGGAAGCACCACGGCAACAACCTTCTCTGTCCACTGCTTGTTGTCAGGAGACAGGGAAGGCTCATCGTCCGAACAGCTCCACAGACCAATCAGGCAGAGGAGCGGTGCAATAAGTTTAATAACCACTTGTTTCATAATACTCTTTCTCAAAAATCATAGCCTGAGGGCGCATTCCATTGACTAAGCTGCTGAAATCATTCACGTATCGGGGTGCGACCAGCCAGTCGGCATACCCGCTTTCAAGACCGTAAAGTTGGTTCTCCGGCATATCCCCTGTGACGACCCATTCCGTCAGATACCTGTAAATCAATTGGTCAATATGCTTAATGACCGAACCCGTAATCCGGTTGGAGAGGCTTGACTGATCGATGTCCATACCTGCAAGGTACGGTGAGACCTCAAATTCACGGGAGTAGCGGTATATACCGGCGTTGGAGCCACCTGCCACCGGAAAGATGAAGTCGTAATCAACCGCCCAATCGCTCATTTTCCGGTAAGCGAGCGAAGCCGACACATATCCCGTCCAATCATCCGCCAGATACTCCACATCGCAGTCGCTGCCATAGCCTGCAATAAAACCGTCCTTGGCTATGTTGATGGGGCTGTCGGTATTATTGGCAAGCAGCACCAGAGGTGTCATCTCAGAACATTTTCTTGCACATACTCCTGCAAGGTATGAAGCCCCGAACATCGAAATCTGGAAGGTATGGATGTTCTCGTCCTTATACTGTTTCCGGCTTTCAAAAAGCAGAATACTTTTGTTGGGTGTCAAGTCGTGTTCTGCCAGATAAAGTTCCGCCATTGGCTCATAATCACTGCTACCCAATACAAAAAGCACGGGTATGCTGCTTTGGGGACGTTCAAGCCAGTCCGCAAAAATTTTCTCAGCCTCTTGCAGGGATTCCGGGGAGTAGATATAGATGTCTATATCTCCGTTTTCCATCTTGAATCTCTGAACACCCTCAAGTATACGGTCATTATAGCTCATGTCACCCAATCCCCCCGGAGAGAAGAGAAAAACAATCTGTGGTGCCGGAGATTCCGGCTCCAACTCATCGGTATGATTACAGGATGACAACGCTCCTGTTACCAGGAACGTTGTCATTGCCAAGATAGCGCGGAAAGTATTGTGCATACTAATCAAACTTATGACCACATTCGGAGCATGTATATGGTCCGGATGCAAATGTTTTCCACTTATGACCACAATTGGGACATTTTTCAGTCCATCTTGCCGGGAAGTATTGGTCTATAGCAAGATTATCCCCGTCCATGTATTCCTCCGGAACGATTACGACTGTCATGTCCGGTTCTTTGAAATTCTTGAGAGCATTGAACGAAACGGTGTAAAAGATACTTTCGTCCGAACCGGGTGTGAGTGAGATTCTGCCGCAGTTGTCAGGGAGTTTGACAGTGCGTTGCTTTACGTCCCACTGATCGAGAATGAACTTCTCACACACTCCATGGGCAGCCTCCTTTGAGTCTGCTACCAATATAAACCGGGCAGCATCATCCTTTTTCTGATAGAGATTTCCGGCATCAGCTTGGTCGACTATTATCTTGTCGATATTCTCCAACATTTTTTCTCCAAACGGTCCTTGTGGCTCATCGTCGTTGCTGTAAGCAGTGAAAGCGAGCATTGCCATCACTGAAGCAAACATGATTGTTAAAAATTTCTTTACCATAACAAGTTGTTTTTTAATTGATTGTTACCCGTTGGCGGAATTAATTTAAGTTGATAAAGATGAGTAAAAAGTTGCACATATCGTTGATTTTTAGTAACTTAGCGACAATCAAACATTAAGTTCAAACCATCGTATGTACAACCTTTATACAAAATTCGTCAAAATACTTGAGATATGCAAGCAATTCTCTGAAAATCTCGTCAATGAATCGGGTAATGTTCCACGCCGTGGTCCTGTTCCTAAGTTTTCTGACTTGGAAGTAGTGGCACTGTCCCTGACAGCAGAGACAGAGAGCATTGATAGTGAGAAGTGGTTGTTCGACTATAAATTGCAAGAGTACAAGGACTGCATTCCCAATCTCATATCAAGGAGACAGTTCAATGACCGCAGGAAGAAAACTGCAGGCTTGTGTGAGGAACTGCGCAAAAGGGTTGCCATGGAAATGGATGGTGGAGAGGAACAATTCTTTGTTGACTCCAAGCCAATAGAGGTCTGTAGGGTTGCAAGAGGGAAACGATGCAAGATGGGACGTACCGGTGATTTCTCGCAAGCTCCAGACTTCGGTTTCTGCGCTTCGCAGAACACGTATTATTTTGGTTATAAGTTACACGCTCTCTGTTGGTTATGTGGAGTTATCCATTCCTATGATCTCTCAAAGGCAAGTGCGGCTGATCTCCATTATATGAAGGATGTGAAACATGCTTATCACGACTGTAGCATCTATGGCGACAAAGGGTATATTGGAGCTGATGTACAGCTTGACTTGTTCGAAACCGCACACATAAGACTGGAGTGTCCGTATCGGCTCAACCAGAAGGACTGGAAGCCGACATTCATTCCGTTTGCAAAGGCAAGAAAGAGGATTGAGACAATATTCTCACAACTTACAGACCAGTTCTTGGCCATCAGAAACTATGCGAAAATAACGAATGGTTTGTTTGCCAGAATCATCGGCAAAATTAGTGCACTTACCATTCTGCAATACGTAAACTTCATCAACAACAAGCCCATTGGCAGAATTAAGTATGCACTAAATTAATTCCGCCAACGGGTATAATTTTTAGTTTATATCCAATTATTTTTAAATATTTTTTAATCGTTCGATCAATTCATCACCTAAAGCGGTTTTTGCCTTTATGTGTTCCTGGACGGTTTCCACGAAAGGATTATTTTCAAAAGCTCCCCGTACCTGTTCGAAATCGATCTTCTTTTGTTTTTGATTACCGTCGGCTCCGAAACCGGTTTGAGCTGTCATGGAAAATTCTTTTTTCGCATCTTCATAAAGCATTTTATCGAGATTGACCACAGCTTCTTTCCAGGTATTCACTATCCGGATCACATCCCCGGCTGTGATACTTTCAGGTGTGACCCGGTACCAGGGTTGCATGACTTCCCAAGCCCAGGTCCATTCGAGTTGATAATAGTCGGCATGAAGTTGGCGGAAAGTATCCGTGATCTGTCCGACAGATTCGATCTCTCCGTTTTCTATCCGGCGGATCAGGCGGATGATCCCTTGTTGGGGGACGATCAGACCGGAAAGGTCTACCCATTCGCCGCTACCTTCTGTCCGGGTAGGGGCCAGGCGCTGGCGGATCTCTTCGTTGTTGTGAAATGTCAGGTTTTCCAGCCTTTTAATGATCGAGTTCCCTAGAAATTTGTTGATAGCCATGGAATAATATTGGATACCTTTTTTCAGGGAATTACTTTTGATGTGTGCACTTTGGTATGAATATTCTTCCGAAGTTTCACCGGACACCTGTTGCAGGGTGCGGAGTACTTCTATACCGCTCAGCATTTTCTGAATGGTATAGGGACTGAGCAGGTTAAAATTGATATAATCGAGTTGATGGCTGTCTTTGCGTTTGTCACGTTTGGGCCATTTCTGAGCATCCCGGATCGTACCGACACTCCTTAGATTGACTGCCGGTACCAGATAAGTCTGGTTATTTTGTTCGATCAGATAGGAAAAAGGCAGGTCCGAAGTATCCGGATGGCTGACATGTCGCCCCATAATCAAAGAAAAAGCCCCGATTTTCGCCGGCCAGAGTATATAAGAATCACTGGTTGTTTTCGAACCGCGTTCGACGATACCTTGGTGGATGGGTCCCAATTTATAAAGATGATTGCTTTGGTTTGAACCACTACCGGCATTCAGAAAAGAGAACATACCGGCGATCAACAGACTGGATTTATGCATGGTCACCGTATAAGGACCGGCAAATACGGCACAAGCCTCTCCGTTTTCTCCCTGGCAATTGCTGAAGAATAGAGAATCATGAGCTGAGAACAGATGGCCTAAATGACAGGCTTGCCCGATGAAACACCGTACTAAAGCTGCTCCGTCGTTGATACAGGTGCCCGAAGAAAAAATGAAATCTTCAGCCATCACATTATGACCGATAAATACCGGTGCTTCTGCATTACTGTTGATGGAACCGTTTTTCAAACGGGATGTACCTTCGATGGTCGTGTAATCGCCTATGCAGACGTTACGGATCGTTCCGGTGTTGATGATTCGTACGTGATTACCGATTTTTCCTTCTGTCGAGGACACTTGCTCGGTATATCGTTCGATCAGTGCCTTGAGACGCTCGGTCAGGACAGGAAAATGGCGGTATAGGGCGATAATATAAGCCAGATGGGCCGATAATTCATTGAAAATAGGCACTTCCCGTCCTCCGGTTTCATTCAATACAGCCACTAAAGTTCCGTTTCCAAAGGACGAACGTCCTTCCGTTACGATCAGATTGGCATTCTGTATAAAACAATTTTCTCCGATCCGGTAGTTGGCGATATAATTGGGGATATTTTCGATCAGGACATTATTACCCACCCGACAGTTGTGTAAGGTGACATTGAACAAACCGGCATGTCTGGGGAGTCCTCCCTCTAAAATGAACTCGTAATCGAATATGCCTAGTTCGATATCTCCTGAAAAACGGACATTTTGTATATAATCGGTTTTAAATCCGGAAGCAACTTTTACACGTTGCCAATCTGTCGAACTGCAGCCTTGTGCTTGCAGCCGGGTGATTTCCTCTTGGGTCAGATTTCTCGATACCATACGATTTTGTTATTTTATCTGAATGCAAAGATATACTTTTTGCATCAATATTTATCCGGTGGATAGAAACGGTCGGGGAAATGAATGAACGCTTAAAAATAAATAGAAGTTTGTTTGGTTAAGTGGTTTGTAATCAGTGTGATGGAGTGTGAATAGCCTGAAGAAACGAATATTTTTTGCTTTTCAATAAGAAAAAAGTAATTATATTTGTTCGGTTTTACGGAAGTGATCCTAAGGAGACTTTCAGTGCTGATACCGTGGTTTTAAATATCCTGAGGTCTGAAATTGATTATTATTTTTAGCTTCGTCGGTAAAAGTTGTGCAACGTGAATGAATAAAGAAATCCTTTTTGAAGATATCAAGTGTGGGAATTTGAGTGCTTTTGAGGCATTATTTCGGCAGTATTATCCCTCTATGTGTGTGATTGCCGGAAAATTGGTCGCTAACAGGGAAGTGGCAGAGGATATTGTACAGGATGTTTTTATCCGTTTATGGGAAAAAAAGGCGGAATATGACAAAATACCGGATTTCAGGACTTTTCTTTACGTTGCAGTGCGTAATCTTTGTTATAATTACCTGAGAGATAAAAAGAAAACGATCGATTTTTCCCAGATCGAACTGCCTGATAAGCAACTTTCTTTTCAAGAACAACTGATACAGGAAGAAACATATCGCTTGATCTCTAATGCAATTGCGGAATTACCTGTACAAAGTGGAAAAATTATGCAGATATCCGCGGGAGACAGATCGAGCGCGCCATCACAAAACTAAATCGAGGCGAAATTAACCGGCCCAAATCGCCCAACGACTGCCGGCGCTTTATGAAGCCAACCTACTTCGATGCCAAAGGCAACCCTATCGAAACCATCACATCAGCAATCCTCGATTATGAACAAATCGCCGAAGAAGCACGCTACGATGGCTTCAACGCCCTTGCAACAGGCCTCGGCGACGACCCCTGCCAGATAATCCGCGTCAACTCATACCGTTGGGAAATTGAAGACTGCTTCCGGGTTGAGAAATCCGACCTCAACATGCGCCCCGTATACGTGCGCTCTCCAAAGCGCATCGCAGCTCACTTCTTTATATGCTTCCTCAGTCTGCTCATTAGGTCAGAGAGAAAAAAAATACAATAAAAATGGCATATGAGAGGATAGTAGTAAATCATCTGCATATGCCATCTTACTTTTTTAAGACATTTACTGAATATCCCTAACTACTAATTCATCGCTTATGCGCAACTTCATAGCGAATTTCGTTAGAATTCTCGGTATCTGCAAGGATTTCGCCGGAAATCGTGTTAATGAACTCGGAAATATACCTCGATGTGGTGTTGTTCCCAAATTTTCCGACCTTGAGGTTATAGCTCTTGGCATTACGGCCGAAGCGTTCGGCTTCGATAGCGAAAATCTTTTGTTTCATCGCCTGCATAATGAATGCAAGGCAGATTTGCCAAACTTGATCAGCCGAAGGCAGTTCAATGCCCGGCACAAGTTGCCGGCCCGGCTTGCAGAAGAAATCCGCAAAAATGTGGCAGTTGCCATTGACGGATCCGAGGATGTCTTTTGCATCGACTCCAAACCGGTCAAAGTTTGTCAAAACGCAAGAGCCAAGCGCTGCACCATGGGACGGGATAATCGTGAGGCTGCGCCCGACTGGGGCTATTGCGCATCCCAAGGTATACACTACTATGGATATAAGCTCCATGCTGTCTGCGGAATACATGGTGTTATACATTCTTACGATATGACAGCGGCCAGTATTCACGATCTTCATTATCTCAAAAATTTCAATTCAACCGTTTTGCCAAAAATTCATCCAACATCTCCCCGGTCAAACCGTCGGCGATGACACGATTGTTTTTATCCAACACCAAAACACGAGGGATTGCCGTGATATTATAAGCCCTGGCAACTTCACCTGCCGTGTTCTTATAATCGCATGCCTGAATCCATGTCAGCCCATCAGTTTCAACTGCTTTTTTCCAATCCCCCTCACGAGCATCCATTGAAATTCCGATAATAACCAATCCTTTGTCTTTAAACTTCTCGTATGTTTTCACCATATTCGGATTCTCTTTTCTACAAGGAGCACACCAAGACGCCCAAAAATCAAGAATCTTTACCGGAGCTTTCACATCATATAGAGTGACGGTTGAACCATCCAGTGTCGGCAAAGTGAAATCAGGAGCCTGTCTTCCAACCTTTACTACCCCCAATTTATCATATCGGGCTTGTATCAGACGACCTTCCGGTGTGTTTTTCATTGCATCACTCAGCAGCTCAAATTTCACTTTCAAACGGTCGAAGTTCAAGTAATTATAACGATAATATACGATAGCCAAACCTAAAATATTATCCTTATTCGCTTCAATAAACTTGTTCTCCTCCTTATCATAGGCAATAGTCATACGATCCAACATCGCTCTTTCGTGCATTTTACCGGCAATGTCATGATTTTTTTCTGCCTCAAAATAACAGGCAAGAATAGAATCCCTATCACTGAAAACCTCTATTTCAACATCATCCAACGCATTTTTCCCAGCTTGCAGACGTCCGCCCTGAATATCGTAATTCCGGACGTCCGCCAAATCTTTCGCTCTTATATTAAGCGTAAAAAGAGTATCTTCAAGCAACAACGGGATTCTCCCATTGACACCTTTGATTGTAAGAAAAGCCAATTTCGGTCCGTTAATAACACCCTCCATTTCAAAATCGCCGTTCACAGAACGCACTTCGTGTATGGTGTCCACTTTCCCCGTTTCATTAACCATTGTCATAAGCAAATCCGACTCATATTTATCAACATGCCCTTTTATGACATACTTCTTGACTTCTGATGAACAGCTACTCAATACAAAGCATCCCAATGACAACGATAATAATAACAATAATTTTTTCATAATTCTACAATTTAAATTTTATATTACTACTTGGATTCGTCATTTCTAAACCGATATGCAGCATCCACTATTTTTCCTAAATCCGTAAATTCCATTTTCAACTTCGGAGCAGATGTAACTTCCTGGAATTCGTACATTCTCAGTGCTCCCGAAACAGTTTCTTCCTTTGTCTTGTCATAACCGGCTATAATTAACCATTTTTCCCTTTCCCGCTCCCAATCCGCATATTGGATGTAAGGCACGAGCAAATTGAATTTCAATACTGAAATATGCTCATTGGGAAAAGAAAGTATCTTTTTCGCCTTTTCGTCGGGAGTGTTCATGTTAAACTGATAGATATCCCCCTGCTCTGTCGCATAGAACAACAACCTGTAAAACGGATGGAACGCAAATTTGGTTATCTTGTCGGAATTTGCCAGATTCAGACGCATGTAATGGCTGCGTTCAACTTTACAGTCACCATTCAATACCATCCCATATACATAGTATTCATCCCGCCCCGGTTCCTTTAGCACGGCAAAAACATATCCTTCGTTATTCCCTTCCATGTGCACCATATCTCTGCCTGTCTCGGCTTTATAATCCATATCCCCTCCAATAAAAAACAGTTCGGTCAAATACTCTTCCTTACTTTCCAGCATTACAAAACGACGGTTCGTTTCATCATACAGAATGGCAGCAGTTGTTGTCGGCCATTCCCAGAAGCCCTTATAACCAACAAAAGGAGACACTTTAAAATATTCTGACGTTTTCTTCAGTTTGTTTCTCGGAAAATCAAAAATACTTCCAAGAGAAATATATCTGGCATCTCTAAAATAAAGATCGCCATCCGCTGTAATAAGCATCTCACGAGCAGGGTCGGTACACCTAGACAATCCGCCACCAGCAATCTTAACCTTCTCCGGATTGTCTCCGAACTGATAAATTAAATCAGATTCTTCACTCGGTTGGAGCTTTTCCTTGTCCAAATCGAACGTTCCGGCTTCGCACCATAACAAACGGCTGCTCTTAGCTCTGTTATAATTATATATCAACTTATAAGGTTTGCCGAATTCAAAGTCACACTCCGACCAAATACCACGAGACACTATATTTTCGGTAGCTGAGATATGAGATACCATATCCAAGCTGGCCTTACCGTTTTCCTCACAAAGCAACATCCAGCCATCAGTCACCGCTGTACGCAGACGTACAAAAAAATCTTTTTTGTACGATACATTGGTCAGCGTGTCAGTCACCCAGAAAAAGCCCAGATAATCGCCAGCCTGTTCTCTCAAAGGATACGCCAGGTTCTTCTCATTGCCGATGATATACTTCTTCAACTGCTCCTCGCTCGGAATAGAATCATTGTTGTAAGAAGCTTTAATCGGCATCAAACGCCACTCAAATTTCAAATGATCTTCCGTGCCCCCCAAAGCTAAGGTCAACTTAGGATTTATTCTCAATGTATCGACATAAGTAAACTTGTTATACCAGTCATTATCAATGATTCCCCCTATCGTAACATCATTCAACTCTTTATAAGAGTAACTCCCTTCATCATCATAGCAGGCAATCAATACTATCGTCAAGAAAAATAAATACCATTTTTTCATAACATGTTCCAATTTTATATTCTACCAAATAATCACTGTGCCTCCGGTCCCATTGTCATCGGTTCCAGATTTTCATCAAGATACGGTTCCTCTTGCTCGTCGAGCCAACGCTGTACCTTCTTCGCATAGTATTTCAATTTAAAATCAGGAATAACATTGCTGCTTATAAATTCCTTACGGGAAACATCACACAAAGTGCAAATCAAATCGGCTTTCTTAAAACTCCATACTCCGAAGAAATCATTTTCATCTCTCCACCACCAAGGCTTTGGAAAATCTTCGTTCGATATAATTGTCATACTATGACCGATGAAATAAGGATTTCCATCACTATCCTTACGCCAATTAAACTCAGAATCAAACTCTTCGCTTTCCTCTATTACTACGGTCAGTATTCTGTTATATTTTCTCAAAGCCTCAGTCCTCAACATCGTAATTTGCAAGGAGGTTTTCTCGCAATTAGCCGGTAAAATCACTTCCTTGGTTATAGCCCGAAAGTCCACACCTTCAACTGCCCGTACAGAATCGGTCTTGCATAATTCAGTGCGAACCTGTATTTTACGGTCGTAATCTTTCACCTCACCAAAAAGATAAATCGGCAATTCTAATACCCGCTCCTGAATATCACTATCCACAGTTCCCCATGAATAGGTCATGGTATCGCGTTGAATTGAAAAATAAATAGAACTTCCACCTACATACCCATCAACCTCTGTAAGCTGACATGCCTGCAATATGGAGCTTATAATACCTATAATTAAAATCAAATGTTTCATAAACCATCTTTTTTTCATAAATCAACAATTCAATTGTATTTAGATTCTTCTTCCGGAATCAGAAGTTGATAATCCGACAGTGTCATTTGCTTCATTACATTGTAAGTGGCGTCATCCGCTCTGTGAATTGACGGATATTTCAAGCGCTTGTAATAAAAGAATAATTGTCCTTCTCCCCAAAACTCTCGAATATATTCCTTCTCAAGGGTGGAGGCTAGGTATCTTTCGTTTGTCACATTCCGAACACCCCGATGTGTCAACACTTGATTTAACCACACCAGTCCATCGCTCGCATTCGGCTCACATTCGGCTGCAATATAAAACGCTTCGGACATTCGCAACAAAGGGATAATTGTCCCAGCAATAGTATCCTGTGTTGCTTTGAACTTTTCAAACATATTATAGCTTGCTCCATTTATAATTTGCCTGTTTCTAAAGTAAGCCTCATATCTATAGTCATCTCTATTGTTTTCAAATATTTTGTCAATCTGACCTCCCAACGGAGCCAACATCACCAACGGCGACAGATTCTCTCCACCAAATAATGAGATATGTAAATTAGACAGTTTGAAATTCTGCAACCCCCAAAGAATCTCCGGATAAAAGACTCTGTCAGGGTCTGAACGCCCAGATGATACCGCTTCGCGGGTTACCCAGGGGAACCACTGTTCTTGAGCATCTATAACTTTACGAGCAGCCACCAATGCAGCCTCTTTATTGCCACGGTACAGCTCAGCACGAGCCAACAACAATTGGACTCCATATTTGTTCAGTCTATATTTTCTGTAAGATACAAATGCATTGTCATGAACCATATCCGTTCCTTCTTGCAGCACCGGATCGTCCTGCAGTAAAGAGTCGGCTCGATGCAAATCCTCGATAACGCAATTCATGAATTCGTCCGGTTTGCAAGACGGACGTTTGTCCAAAGAAAATTCCTTATAATAGGGCAAATTTACCGTCATGACATCCAAATCATATACAGGACCGAACAACCGGAAAATATCGAAATGCAAAAAAGCTCTCAAAGCATAACACTCACCCTTCAATAAATTGTAATACTCATCTGTCAATACATTTCTGTGGGATTCACAATTTTTCAAGAGAAGATTAATATTAGCAATCAAACTATATGCATCCTTCCATATACTTGCAAAACGAGCCTTACAACCTTGCTCGGTATATTTGTGGAGCATCAAATCATAATTAAACGCATTTGACTTATTCACACTATAGCGCTGAGCCATTATCTCAATCATTTCACAAGACAAATACTGGCCATAAAGAGAATTAGTATTTAGCTCTATGTAAATACCGTTCAATGCATTTTCAAAACCTTTGACAGATTCGAACACCACATCTTCAGCGACTCTGTCGTAAGGCTGGACATCCAACCAGGAATTACAGCTATTCAATCCCAGTAATATCGTGAACAATAAAAATAAATTCTTCATACTTCTATCTTTTATTAATTGTCAATCCTTATAGTATCGCACCCAAAGAGAATGAGATGCTTCTTGCAAACGGATAATACAATCCCCTCTCATCTTCTAACGTTGAAAAACGAGCAATAGAATTCATATACATATTGATATTCAGAGAAGAAATTCTAAGTGCCTTCTTCAACCACTTGCTATCGAATTGATATCCCAGACGAACTGATTCAATTGAAAGATAATTTTCCTTCATGACAAAACGCGAAGACATCGGAGTTGACTCTGTCAAAGAAATACTCTTGAATTTAGCCTTATCGCCCGGTTTTTTCCAACGATTATACAATGCCCGCCGGTCTTGGTTTGTTGTAATACTTCTTGAAGATATGTTCTCAACCTTGTTAAACAGAGTAGAATTGAATACATCAGCGCCGAAGCTATAACGCAATTGCAGGCTCGCAGACCATCCTTTATAATAGAACGTGTTGCCCCATACACCCTCCAAAGTAGGGCGAGAGTCACCCACTTCAACCTCGTCTTTATAATCAAAGGTATAGGTCAAAGTTCCGTCCTTTTTTACAAATATTTCCTGACCTGTTGCCGGATCTATACCCCTGGACCTTACAGCCCACAGCGCAGTCGGGCTCCCGCCATCGTAATATCTTGTGAGATTTTTGGAAATATTTTCTTGATTATACGCATTGAGGCTACGCCCTATATTCTTATAAAATGCTGTCCCATATCTGAAATTCACACTCATGGTATAATTGATACTCTCTTGTGGCTTGTATAAGATTGCATAGCGGATAGTTCCATTGACTCCTTTGTCAACTTGCACTCCTATATTAGTCCTACGTTTTTCTACTCCCATAGAAACGGGAATCCCGATATCTGCAATCAACGGATCAGTGCGCTTATGATAGAAATCAACTGTTACATGAAAACGATTGGAAAACATACTTAAGTTAATACCTATATTTTTGTCTAAAGTTCTCTGCCAAGCCAAGTTCGGATCACCAAATTTCGAAACAAGAACTCCTGTACCAAAATTATTCAACATCCAGTTGTTGAAATAATAGGTTGTAATTGCCGAATAAGAACTGAAATTCTGGTTTCCGGGATTACCGACAGATCCTCTTAACTTCAAAACATTTATAAACGATGCCTTATCTTTCATAAACTTTTCTCTATGAACATTCCAAGCCAAACCAACAGACCACGTTGTAGAAAAACGTTTGTTTGCTCCGAATACAGAAGTCCCGTCCGAACGAAGGTTGACATCCAGCAAATAGCGTCCATCATAAACATAACCTCCATTCAAGTAGAAATTGGCATTGCGATTTTTATTCTCCGCATAGCCTGGCTTCCCTCCTTCCGGATAGCTATTGGCAAAACTGGGTCTTGTAAAATTGCCTTCAGGGAATCCTTGAGCAGAAAAACTTTTCGTTTTCATATCATTTTCACGGATATTGGCACCGACAGCAACATTTATCATGTGCTTACCTCCCAATAATTGACCATAAGTCACGGTGAAATCTGCACTCCATGTCAATGAATTACTTGTTGAACTAAAATAACTTCCCTTGCGTAAAGGCTCAACTTTGGCGAATTGTGTATTATTCGGTGATGTAAATGTTTCCGTTTCGGTAATACTTTTGGTTATTCCCACTCTTCCCCGAATATTCAATGCATCAATCGGACGCGCCTCTATACTAAGATTATTTCTTACACTGAAAGAGTTTCCCTTATTATAACTGTTTTGAGCATCATTATAACTTGGATTTGCCACCTGAACCTGTCGATAAACAACGCCTGCTATATTTTCTGCCTGCCAATCTTCTAGCCAACGGTCTGTACTTCCTGATTTCTTCTCATAATAAGGATTCGCTTTGGCATATTCCGAAAAAGAAACGATAGGATTATCACTCCTATTCCAATCCACCGACACTTTATTCATAAAGTTGAATCCCTTTTTACGGTAGATTAAATCCAGAGACAGTCCCATAATATCACGTATAGAGCTTTTCATCACACCTTGAACACCGGAATAGTTAGCGCCCAATCCATAACGCATCTGACTATCGCCTCCTTCCATATAAATGTTATGCCTATGAGTCAAGCCCAAACGCAAAGGCTCGGACAACCAATAAGAATCCACCCCTCTCTTTACATCACGCAACAAACGGTTGTAACGTCCTGTCAACTGTTCCTGTTCAATAGCAGATACACTTGTAAAGGTTCCGGACAATCGCTCGAATTCAAGTTTTTCTTCGGCATTCATCAGATTATAATCAGTCAAATCGGCAAATGAGATGTCCACATTGCCATTATAACTCAAACGCAATTGACCACGAGCAGGAGATTTTGTTTCGACAACTACAACTCCATTGGCTGCCTTTGAACCATATATTGCCGTTGAAGCCGCATCCTTCAAAATTGTTACGGATGCAACTCTATCTATATTCAAGTCCATAATAACCTGCAATGTCGTCTCAAATCCATCCAGAATGAATAGAGGCTGATTGGGGTCCTGACCATATTCCTCCTTTAATCCCACAATACTACTTTTCCCCCGAATCTCAATATCCGGCAAACGGTTGGGGTCCGAACCATATTCTTTACTTTCCAAAATATGAAAAGCAGGGTCCAGCGTTTTCAAGCTCTGCAAAATATTCTGATTACCAATCATTTTTAAATCTTCTGCCGTATAAGTCTGCGAAGAACCAGTAAAACTCTCTTTATTACGGGTGTAGATACCGGTCACGACAACATCATCCAATGCTATCGTTTCTTCTTGCAACACAATATTGATGACATTTTTCCCCGCATAAGCTTTCTCCACCGTCTTCATACCAACAAAAGAAAACGTTAAAGAAAATTTTTCAGGAGCATTGGGAACTACTAATTTATAGTTTCCGTTAGCATCCGTTAAAGTTCCAAAACCCAATCCTTTAATGACAACTGTCACCCCTGACAACGGCTCCCCTTTCTCATCTGTAACCTTACCTATAATCTCCACTCTTGCCTTCTTTTCTTCTACAGATTTTTCTTGGGGAACAATAATAATGATACCTCTTTCCTGACGGTAGGTCAGATTTGTTTTCCCCAATATCTCATCCAATACAACACTCAAATCCTTCTCTAAGAATTTACCGGAAGCCCTACCAGTTTTTTTCAACTCATTGTGATTGAAAAAGAATTTGTAACCAGTCTGTTTTCTTAACTCTTGGATAACATCCACCATTTCCATCCCATTTACATCCAATGTCACTTTCTTTTGAGAATAAGCGACAGCAGAAATCTGAAACAACAACATACAACTGAATACACACATCCATCTCATCACTAACATACTCCTTTTAGAGTATTTAATTACACCCAAACAATTTTTGTTTCGATTTTTTTTCATACGCCTGCTTAGTTTTGATGTTTAGATTCATATTATTAGGGTCATTATAGTAAAAATAATCATACTATTTCATTTGTACGATTATGGCTCTATCTCTAATTGTGAACATCACATTAGTGGTCATTGATATTATATCCAAGGCCACTTCACAATCATCATACTTTTCCAGATCGCCGGTAAAAACAAGTTCCTTTGCTTCAGGATTTTTATAAAAAAACTCCACATCATACCAACGCGACAACTGTTTCGTTATATCTTCCAGCCGTTCCCCTTCTATAAACCACTTCCCTTCAGCCCAACCTACATAAACTTTAGTATTTACTTTCTCTACATGCGACTCTCCGCTTTTCATATTGTATGTCACTTGCTCTCCTGGTGACAATTCCACATGTTGCGACATCCCCCTCCCCTTAAAGACAACCCGACCCTCGACCAATGTTGTCTGTACAACATCCTCCTCCGGATAAACATTAATATCAAATAGTGTTCCTAACACTTGTACATTTCCTTTTGCTGTTTCCACAATGAAAGGATGCTCCTTATCTTTTACCACATCAAACAAAGCCTCGCCTTCCAAACGGACACGACGCTCCTCTCCCATAAATCTATGAGGGAATGTCAATTTAGAATCTGAATTTATTTTTATTCTTGTACCATCTGCTAAAGCCAAACTATATTCTCCTCCTCGCGGAACAATAATCGTATTATATTCCATTTGGGTTTCTTCATCCATTTTTTCTGCCATCGAATGCTGCTCTACGACTTGTTCAAAAACAGTAGAATCTGTTAATGAGACCTGACTACCCGAATGAAAAATCAACAAAGCCTTTACTGTTCCGGGTGTTATCATTTGATTTTGAACAACTGTTGAAGGCTTCTCTGATTTACCTACCAACAATAATAAAGCCACTCCAACACCCAATAACATTACAACACCGGCTACATACTGCAAATATCTTTTCCATATGTTATTCCGTGATTTTTTTGTATAAACTAAAAAATCATCCCAAGCTTTCTTCATATTAATTTGGTGTATTTCTTTTTCACCAGAATAATAATTATCGAAATAATATTTGGCTTTCTCATAATATTCTTGATTCCGGGCATCTTCATGCAACCACTCCTCAACTTGCTCATCATCGACACCGGTAGACTTACCTAAAAGACTTTGCATAATTACCCTCCAATTTATAAACTTCTTGTCCATGGTTTTTGTGGTTATTTTTTTATAAAGACACAAAAGCAAAAAAAACGGAGTACATAAGGAAAGAAAATTTTCAATATTGTCCTAAACGTTTTTGAGAAAAATAAAAAAGGAAGTAGTTTACTAAGGAAAAATGACTACCTTAGTAGTGAGCGACAACTCAACTACTTCCTATGACACAAATAACACTTTTTGCGCAGGTAATTGCGCTTTTACCCAAAGAAATCATCAGAAAAATTATTCGCGATGCCGGTACCGACAAGCATTGCAAGGGCTATAACACCTGGATCCAGCTGGTGAGCATGATTTTCTGTCAGTTCTCCAACTGCGACTCCGTCCGTGATATTTCCAACGGATTAAAATCCGCCACAGGAAATCTTAACCATCCCGGCATAAGCCGCGCACCATCCAAATCGACAGTCGCTTATCAGAATGCACACCGAGACAGTTCGGTCTTCTAGGAGCTATTCTATATGTTGTTCCGTTATTTCGGACAGCAGGCGGCTTGGGAGCGCAAAGGCTTCCGGTTCAAGATGCCCATCAAATTACTGGATTCCACTCTGGTCTCGCTGACCATATCGGTTTACGATTGGGCGCACTATACCACGTCAAAGGGTGCCGTAAAGATGCACACATTGCTTGATTACGACTGCTTACTTCCTGAATTTATGAATATTACAGGTGGTAAGCGAACAGACAACAAGGCGGCATTTGACATTGAAATCAAACCGCACAGCATTGTGGTGGCTGACCGCGGATATTGCGATTATGGACTTTTAAACCATTGGGACAGCAACAATGTATTCTATGTGGTTCGCCATAAGGACGATATCCAACACAGAACCATTAAAGAGTTGCCATTGCCCGAGAAACACGCCCAAAACGTCTTGTTGGATGAAATCATAGAGTTTGAACTGCCTACGGCCAAGGATAAATGCCCCAAAAGGCTAAGGCGTATAGCGGTATGGGATGAAGAACACGGCTTTGTAATTGAGCTTCTTAGCAATAACGTCACGCTTGCAGCCTCTACGATAGCAAAACTGTATAAGGCAAGATGGAATATCGAGATTTTCTTCCACAACCTCAAACAACTATTGCGCATCAAGAGCTTTATCGGCATCTCGCGCAACGCCGTAGAGACTCAGATATGGACAGCAATGATCACAATGCTGCTATTTATGTGGCTAAAACATATCGCACGCTACAAATGGGCACTTGCCAACCTCGCCTTTCTCGCTACGACTGAATACATTCCCCAAATAGACCTCTACAAGTGGTTGAACGAGCCCTTTACACCGCCTCCCGAAGAAGAAAATCCGGCATGAGGGGGGGATTGCTCATTAATTATGCAGAGTCGTATGACTCCGCAAGTTGCCTCATACGCAAAATTTATTTAGGACAATATTGGAAAATTTTTGATATTTTTTTCTCTGCAACACAAATAACTCACCCTCCATTACGGTAATCAAATACACACAAACATAAAACTACTAATATCCTCCATTTTGAAGCCAGCTAATAAACAATAATATAGGTATTAACTGTTCTCTTAAAATTCTATAAGCCCGTTGTACTTGTGTTTTAACTGTAGTTTCAGCCAACCCTAATTGGTTCGCTATTTCTTTATTTTTTTTACCTTCAACTATCTTCAACAATATAATTTCTCTACACTTATCAGGCAAAGTATTCAAAGCATTCTGCAACCGCATTTCAACAGTTTCATTTATCTCGATATCTTTTATCCCAGCAAACAATTGTGCTTCCAGTAATTTATCATTACAACTATCCACTATTTTGCGGTCACGCAATGCATTCAGACAACGGTTTCGTAAAGAGGTAAATAAATAAGCTTTCAAAGAAGTTTTTATCAACAAAGAATCCGCATGGTCCCAAATATAAAAGAATAAATCTTGGACTAAATCTTTTGCTTCTTCCTCATCGTACACATAACTTTCTGCAAACAAAACCATTTTAGAGAAATACGATTCATAAAGATAATGAAATGCGTTGTAGTCTCGTTTATACAATGATTTTAATACAAATAGTTCCTTGTCTTCCATAAAGTATGCTTTCAAAGAGATTACAAAAATAAGAAATATCTTAAGAAATACAATTTGCGCCAAGCATCAATATTGTCCTAAATAATTTTTTTGCAGGAGATAACTTGCGGAGTCATACGACTCTGCAAAATCAATGCGTAACCAAACCCCTCAAACCGGATTTTCATCCTGGGGAGGGGGTGTAAAGGGCTCGTTCAGCCACTTGTATAGGTCTATTTTGGTAAATGTGTTGAGCCAAAGCGAGAAAGGCGAGGTTGGCCAGCGCCCATTTATAGCGCGCTATGTGCTTGAGCCAGGAAAAAAGCAGCATTGTGATCATCGCAGTCCAGATTTGAATCTCCACCGCGTTGCGTGAGGTGCCGATAAAGCTCTTGATGCGTAGAAGTTGTTTGAGATTGCGGAAGAAAATCTCGATATTCTATCGCGCCTTATACAGTTTTGCTATCGTAGAGGCTGCAAGTGTAAAATTATTGGTAAGAAGCTCAATAACAAATCCATGCTCATCGTTCCACACTGCTATACGCTTCAGCCTTTTGGGGAATTTCTCTTTGGCCGCAGGTAGCCCGAACTCGATGCTTTCATCCATCAGGACGTTTTGGGTATGCTGCTTGGGTAAGGGCAGTTCCTCAATAGTCCTGTACCGAATATTGTCCTTATGGCGGCCAACATAGAATACATTGTTGCTGTCCCAATGATTTAGGAGGCCGTAGTCGCAATATCCGCGGTCGGCCACCACGATGCTGTGCGGCTTTATCTCAATGTCAAAAGTGGCTTTGTTGTCAGATCTCTTCCCGTCTGTAATATTTACGAACTTAGGCAACAGACAATCGTAATCAAGCAATGTATGCATCTTTACGGCACCTGTTTTCGTCACTTTTTTAGGGTGAAAAAGCTATGGTTTGATTATCAGCGATTAAGCTCATTGAGATTTGGTGATTTGGGTAACACAGTGTAATTTTGTGCCATGTTTATCAACCGATCCAAAAACAAATCAGGCACAACGAGCGTCCGAGTTCTTCAAAAACGAGGTCGTAACAACGTTTTGGTAAAGAGTTTTGGCAGTTCACGCGACATGTCGGAGATTGAGCGGATGGTTGAACAGGCACAAGAGTTTATCCGGCGTCAGACTGGGACGTATTACAATCTCTTTAATCAGCCGCCAGAACAAAATCTGGAGGATTTTATAGGCAAGCTTTCCAATAGCCAAATATCTGTGGACGGGCCGGAGGTTGTCTTTGGCAGATTGTTTGACCATGTAGGCTATGATGCAATAGGAGGTCTGTTCCGTCCATTGGTTCTCAGCCGTCTCGTTGCCCCGGGAAGCAAGTTGAAAACAGTTGATTATCTGTGGAGATATAATGGAGTGTCGTATGATGTGAACAAGATTTACCGTTATCTTGACAAGTTGTGTGGAAGAAAGGGCAATGCCGATGACATCAAATCTAAAATCGAGCAGATTACTTTTGCGCATGGCGCCAGGGCAATGGGAGGATGTATTGATGTGGTATTCTATGACATTACCACGCTCTATTTCGAGGTGGCTGGTGAAGATGATCTCAGGCGCACAGGATACTTAAAAGACGGCAAATTTGATTGTCCGCAGATTCTTCTCGGACTGTTGGTGACAAGGGAGGGGTTGCCGATAAGCTATGAGATATTCCAGGGAGATCTGTCGGAAAAGAAAACGTTTATACCTTTGCTGAAACGAGCTCAGCAGAAGTTCGGATTCCCCAGCCCGATTGTGGTGGCCGACGCGGGCCTGCTGTCGCGCAAAAATATTGATGCTCTTGTCGCTGCCGGCTATGAGTATATACTTGGAGCAAGGCTTAAAAACGAGAATGCCAATGTCAAGAAGAAAGTCTTGGCGCTCAATCTCTCAGACGGTCAGGTTGCATCAATCGAGACAGACGACGGACTACGTATTGTTGTGTCATTTACAGAAAAGCGCCAGAAGAAAGATGCTTTCAACCGCACCAGAGGGCTTTTGCGACTCCAGGCAAAGGTAGCCTCCGGCAAGATCACTAAGAAGCACATAAATAATCGAGGCTACAACAAATATCTGCGAATTGAAGGAGAGGCGAATATAAGCATCGATCTTGAAACTTTTGAGAAAGACGCGGCATGGGATGGTTTGAAAGGCTATGTAACCAATGCCACGCTCCCGGATGAAGAAGTCCTTGCCAACTACCATAACTTATGGTTTATCGAACGGGTATTCCGCATGAGCAAAACCGACCTGCAGATACGACCCATGTATCATCGTCTGAGGAATCGTATCGAGGGACATATCTGCATCTGCTTTTGCGTTTATGTCCTACAACTTGAGATGGAACGTCTGCTAAAGGCCGCAAACTCGACAATCACATTGGAGAAAGCCCGAGAGCTTGTAAAGACGATGTATGCTCTGACATACACTAAGTCCGGACATATCAAGCCCTCAAAGACAATGCTGCGCATGGATCCTCTGCAACAGGAGCTATATCAGCTGGTCGACGAATGGGTAAAGTCTGATTTGGGTAACGCATGACGAAAACAGGAAAAAGGGAGAATAAACAAGCGGCATAACAAAAAAAGAAGGTGGCCTTTTCAGACACCTTCTTGATATTTAAGCTTGTAATAAATTCTTATTACTTACCTGCATGCATAATAGCAGCCTGAGCCTCATTAATATAAATCTAATACTCAGATACTTAAAAGCTCATTGTAAGCTATTTGTAAGCGAATATTGATTTAATATTGTTTTAACCTTTCTCTAAAGGCACTAATATGACAACATTCTTAATTTTCAGACCCCTACATATTAATATAGGGTTTCATTACACTACTTTTAGATGCTAAACTAACCTGCTCTTTATACATGTTAGTTATAATTGTATCCTTCCGTTATTGCCCCCTTTCTTTTAATAGTCTTATGATTTCGTCTTTATCATTCAAGTTGGAATCAAGACGGTTTATCTGCGTATTCAAATTATCAATCTGTTCTTTTAATAGCTTGATAATTTCTTTTTGAGATTCAACGACAGCCTGCTCTTTGGAAAGCTGTGTCGCAAGTTCATTATCACCAATAGTATTATGTGCATTACTGTTCAATGTGACAGCCGCAAGGTATGCGGATATTTGATGTGACATCGAGCAGAACAGCGCAAAGAAATTATAATCCAAGGCTTGGCTCACTTTGGCAAGTTTGCTGGTTTCCATTGTTTCCCGTTCAAGGATGCGATTGATATGTTGCTGGGGCACACCAATCCTGCGACCGAGTTCGGACTTACTAAGCCCAAGCTCATTGCGGCGTTTGTCAATCGCTTGCCCAATATGCACCAATTTTATGTCTATATCCATAATAGAATCATCAATTATTAAAGATTAAATAGAAACTATCAAATAAATATTTGGCTATATAAACCTTTTTGTGTTACTTTGCGAGCGTTAAAACTCACCTTGCTGAGTGCAAAGTTAAACATTAAATGTTAAACATCCAAAGATTATGGTAGAAAACTTGGAAAAAATCCGTCCTGCCCTCACCGCCCTCGAAGTTGGCGATGCCGTCGTGTTCCCTATCTCACGTCTGAAAAGCGTCCGTACCCAAGCCTCTGAACTGGGTGCTATCTTCAATCGCAGATTCAAAACGAAAACCAACCGCGAGAACCAGACAATTACCGTTTCACGGATCTCTTAAAATCCAAAGTTATGTAGTATGGCATCATTTCAGTTTATGGATCACCTTATATCCTATGACACATTCATTAACGACCTTTCAGCCCGAATTGTCAGGTTGTTGAAATCAGACAACAATGATCCTGAGTTCATAAGCCAGCGCAAGGCTTATGAACTATTCGGGCGTAGAAATGTGGAGCGTTGGAAACAACAAGGGAAAGTGGTATCTTACAAACGTCCGGGGAAAGTTGAATACAGGACTGCCGACCTTCGACTTCTTCAACGTACCACCCAGGATTATTTCAATAATTCCATTAAAAAGTAAAGAAAGAGTATAATGCGCCAAAGAAATAAACATTATTATGGCTACATTTTGAGCGATAATCATTTCAATAGGCAGTCATAGCAAAATTCTTCCATTGGGTCGCAAATAGTATTACAATCGGAATATGTTCGGTTTATAGACAAACCGGAATATTCATAATAAAATGTCTTTAAATGAAAGAATTAAGACCGACATGTAACCCAAACGGCATTTATTCCGTCAAACAGACCTGTGCCGAATTGGGTATCAGCAACAAGACGCTGTACAAATACAAAGAGTGTGGTTATATCAGACCGATTAACCCCACTAATGTTTGCCGCCCTAAATACACCGGACAATCAATCATTGATTGCTGGGACATTGTGAGTAAGTTATGATTAGCGAGTCCACTATAAATAAAGTCAGGAATCTTCCCATCGAAAATGTCCTCAAACCATACGTTGAACTTTCAAAAAAGGGTTTGACGTTAATGGGCTTGTGCCCTTTCCATTCGGAACGGACAGCCTCATTTTCCGTGACTGCCCATAAGAATCTTTTCCACTGTTTCAGTTGTAACCGTGGCGGTGATGCCATTACCTTTATCATGGAAAAGGAGAACCTTTCTTTTGGGGAGGCTATAAAGTTCATAGCAAAGAACCACAATATCCTCATAGAGTACATAGATGAAGAACAAACGGATGAACAGAGAGCCGAGACCAGACACAAGGAGTCTTTGTTCGTTATCTTGGATTGCGTCCAGAAATACTTCTTGGAGAATCTGAGAACAAACATGGGGAATGAAAGCCGGATGGCTCGTGATTACGCTTATGGCAGATGGACGGAAGAGTTCTGCTCCACAGCAGGAATAGGCTATGCTCCTAAAGACGGGCATGACTTCATTGATTATTGCCGTAATAAATCTCTCAATGAAAAAGCCTTGTTTGAATTGGGACTGTTCAAACGTGGCGAAGATGGTAGTGTGTATGCGATGTTTCGTCACCGTATCATGATTCCGATACGGAAATAAATGGGGACGCATCATCGCTTACACCGCACGGTACATCGGTGAAAACAAGAATACCCCCAAATACATCAATTCGGCAACCAGTATTCTTTATTCCAAAGGGGAAACACTGTTCGGCATCGACCACGCCTATCGTCAACGTGACACGGATTATTATATTATCGTAGAAGGTGCGCCGGATGTGCTTCGAATGCAACAGGTTGGTTTTGACAATACAGTTGCCACCCTCGGTACATCATGGAGTGAAAGCCAGTTCGACCAACTGAAGCCATACACCTCCTCCTTATGTTTTATTCCTGATTCGGATGTAGCGGAAGGTAAAACCTTCGGGCCTGGATTTGAAGCGGTCATGACCAATGGGGCCGCCGCCATACGAAAAGGCTTCTATGTAACCGTTCGGGAATTGCCGTTCGCCCAACACCCTGCTTCGGGCGAAAAAATATTGAAGAACGATGCGGACAGCTATATCCGTTGTAGGGAAGATTACACATCGCTCAAAGAAAAGCATTTCATCGTATGGCTTGCCCAGAAACGTTTCTTGGTAGCCGATTCGCTGATGGAAGAACGGAAGTATGTGGCAGAGATAGCCGACCTGCTCCGCTACATCAAAGACCAGTTGGTGTTTGACCAATGTATCGGGCAACTGGCGAAACTTCACGGCAAGGTAAAACTTTGGCGTGATGCCGTGGTGCAAGCCCGTGGAGAGGCGAAGAAGAAGAGTGAGAAAGCATCCTCCATGAATGACTTGCAACGTGAAGCGGAACTGTTGCGCCAATTCGGGTTGTTCATCCGGGAGAACTGCTACTACTCCACCGGAGAAGAGGAGGAAGATCCGGCCAGAATATCCAACTTCATCATGGATCCGCTATTCCACATCGAAGATGAAAGCAACGGTACTCGTATTTTTCGTATGCGGAATATGTACAACGTGTGCCGTGTCGTTGAACTGAAGGAGTCCGAACTATGTTCATTGAGCAACTTCCAGCAGAAAGTAGGCTCGTTGGGCAATTATGTATGGCTTGCCAAGATTGACAAGCTCAACCGTGTCAAAGAATACCTCTATTCAAAAACAGACACGGCGGAACGCATCCGGAAATTGGGTTGGAACGCAAATGAGGATTTCTTTGCTTTCGGTAACGGCATCTTGACTGATGGCACGTTCAAGCCAGTCGATGAATTGGGAATTGTACGGGGTATCAATGGAAAAGCCTTCTACATCCCGGCAACCTCCAAAATTTACCTCCACAATCAAGAAGTATTCCAGTTTGAACGATTAATGATTCATGAGAACAGAAACGGAGTAAGACTTTTTGATTTTGTATCAAGGCTGACGGATGTATTTGGAGAGAATGCAAGAATCGCTTTTTGCTACTTGTTATCGACTCTTTTCCGGGACATTGTCTTTCGTCGTACCCGTCATTTCCCCATACTCAACCTGTTCGGTGAAAAAGGAACGGGTAAAACCACGTTGGCGACATCGCTCCAGTCGTTCTTTTTGCACGGTATCGACCCACCCAATTGGGGTGTAACATCGGTACCGGCCATGAACGACCGGGTATCTCAGGCTGTCAATACATTGGTGGTATTGGACGAATACAAGAACGACCTCGACATTCGTAAGATAGCCTACCTCAAAGGACTTTGGGGAGGTGGCGGACAGACAAAGAAGAACATCAATACGGATGGCATGGCTGCACAAACCATTGTCACCACAGGTGTAGCCCTTTGCGGACAGGACAAGCCCACCCAAGACATGGCACTCTACACCCGTGTCCTCTTCTTGGCTTTCTCAAAGACTTCGTTCAGCCAACAGGAGAAGCGTCAGTATGAGGATTTGGTTTCTACCTGCAATCTCGGTTTGACGCATCTGACCATTGAGATATTAAGCCATCGCGGGCTATTTGAGAAAAATTTCCCGGAAATCTACTCCATCACCAAACGTGAGTTGGCGACCAAACTGGAAAATGAAGCCATCCATGACCGTATTTTCGGCAACTGGGTCATCCCTTTGGCCACCTTTCGCACCTTGGAAACCGCCATCAATGTGCCGTTCGGTTATGCCGAACTGTTTGATACGGCCATCCGTGGAGTACGCAATCAAAATGAACTGGCACAAGAGAGTTCCGAAGTGGCAGACTTTTGGAATATGCTTCAGGGATTCCAGACATCAGGGAAATGCATCGAACAGGCACATTACCGTATCCGGTATTTGAAAGCATTTCGTCCCCTGTCAGCCAGAGAAGATATAGAGTTTCAAGAGGCACGTCCTATCCTCTATCTGAATACGGCAGCAGTGGCTTCATTGTTCAACAGCCGGAACATGAATACCACCGCCAATCGTTCCAACTGGTCTACCATCATATCCTATCTGAAATCGCACTCCTCTTTCCTGGGCTTGAAACAAGACCGTTTCACCATCCTGCTACCGAGCGGATTGCCGGACTATTCGTTTGAGCTGATTAATGGTGAACAAGTAAAGAAAGTGAAAGTCAACCGTCCCAAAGCCCTGTGTTTTGATTACCTACAACTGAAAGACTCTTTTGGATTGGATTTGGAAACGGAAGTAGTGACTGATACCCAAGATTCAGAAGATATGTAAAGGTCGGACAAGTGAACGGCGGGCGGATTTTACGGAATACCCCAATCTGCGATTTGCGGAAGGCTGCTGTAAAATTCGCAAAACGTTAGCATTTGCGGCTCTTGGCAATTGACCGAACGCTGTACCTTTGCATAAAAATCACCCGACAGGAATTGCCGACATAAGGGGAGAAGACGAATTAAAAAATAAATGATTGGGCAATGGCATATCGTTATTCGCAACTAAAAAATGGTAGAAAGAGTACATTTTTATATTCATAAAAGCTGTTATCAGAAAGAAAATGGAGAAAAAAGAAATTATATAAAAAATAACTCTTAACTTTGCACCAGTCAAGTTTCCTATCGAAGTGTCGATTGGAATTAAAAGGGAATCCCGGTGAAAATCCGGAGCTGTACTCGCAGCTGTAAGTCCTATTAAAGTTTATCGCACTCTTTGCCACTGGTGAAAGCTGGGAAGGCGCGATAAGCGGGATGAGCCAGAAGACCTGCTTGATGAGATATGATTTAGTGACCACGGGATAATTGGCATTAGATCAAAATGAACAGAGGCTCATCCAAAGACCACCTGTATTCTTTTTGATAACCGGTTTCTCATTCGTTGCAAATCTATCGCAAGGAAAACGAATGTGTAATTAAACTTTTTGTTTAACTTTTAATACTGGAGTTATGAAAAAGAATTTTAGGTTTATGGCAATGGCCGTTGTAGCAATGGCCGCCACAGTATTCACAGGATGTTCGTCCGATGATGACTTTTTGATGGAATCAATGGATTCCGTAACCACGCAAACCCGTTCCGCTACGTGGACATCTTATGAAATTGATTTCACGGATGTTCCTGCGGCCTATACCGCATCGGACAAGTACGGAGCCAACCTTTATTCCGGCAGCTCAAGCCAGATTACTACCGGTTACATTCAGCAATTAGGAACGACGGGTACGTATATCCAATTCCCGATCAACTATCTCCCGCAGGAATGGGAATCCGGACAACCGTGGCGCTATGAGTTCCATAACGGAGGTTTGGCTGTTTCTAATTTCACCGATATTACCGATGGCTCTTATCTGAACCAATGCAGTGTATACAATAATGGGAAAGCTGGTTACGACAATGACAAATTCGTCGTGGCTTTCGGCTATAGCGACTGGTATAATGACCCGGATACGACCTATGACAAATGTGCTAAATTTATTTGACAGATGCCACAGGTTATAGGGTTACAACAGTAGGAAGTCCTGTAACCGGTACTGCAAAATCAGGATGTTTCAATAGCGTTCGGGTTTGTAATACGACCTACGGACATCTGGTGATGGAAAATGGAAACGCCTTCACTTCCGGCTCACTCAGTTCTCAGAACGGATGGTTCAAAGTCCAGTTTATCGGGTTTAATGCGAATAACGTGAAGACAGGTACGGTAGATTTCTACCTGGCCAATTTCGATTCTTCGCTAACAACCATATCTGGACTTGACAATGAAATCCGAGAGGGATGGCAAGAAGTCGATTTAACCGGTCTGGGTAACAATGTCAGCACAGTGGTTATTAACTTTGTCGGTAGTGATACCGGGAATTACGGTTTGAACACTCCTGCATACTGCGCTTTGGATAATCTGTCTGTTTCACTGAACTAATAGCAATCAGTTATGAAAAAAGTTTTTCCGATTGTTTTCGCATTTGTCTTTTTGCTTTCGTGCAACAAAGACGATGAAATAACCCGGGAGGTTGGCAACCAACCACCCGTTATCGAACTCGATAGCGAAACGGGTATTTATATCACCAAGATAGGTAAGGAAGTTACAATAAACCCTAATTATTCGAATGTCGATTTTGCCGTTTATTCATGGAAATGTAATGGCAGGATCATCTCGGAAGAACCTTCTCTGGTTTATACTTTCGACCAGCCTGACTCTTATTACGTAATTATTCGCGTGGATACTCCCGATGGCAGTTCCGAAGAAGAAATTCGTATCGATGTCAGCGAACTGGCCCCACCGAAAATCTCGTTGGTATTGCCTTCCAGCGGTTTAAAGATCAGAGCAGGAAGGGAGTATAAATTATCTCCAGATGTGCAAAATGCCGAGAATGCCACTTTTCTGTGGACAATTAACGGTGAAGAAGTAAGCACGGAAAAAGACATCGTTTTCACCCGGCAAGAAATGGGAGATTACAAATGTCGGCTTTATGCAGAGAATGAAGACGGAAGCGATACGAAAGAGTTTGTTATAAGCGTTGTCGATCAGTTGCCTATAGAGGTGACATTCGTAGCCCCGTCCTTTTACACAGAACAATTGGTGAAATACGTGGAACTGGGTAAGACGCTGTACCTGCGTCCCTATGTCAATGCGGGAGCTGAATCCTACTCTTGTTCATGGAGTTTGAATAATGAGCCTATTGACGGGGCCAATTCTTTATTATACGCTTTTACACCGGAGGCGGAAGGCGATTATACCCTTACGGTCACTGTTTCGTGTGAAGATGCAGTACCGGCAGCACAACGTCTTACGCGTAATATCGCGGTGACGGGGTCGGATAAGGTGTCCGTAGACATTCCTGTAAAATGCCTGCCTGCCGGCACTGGCAAAAAACGCCCTTATGCTGCCGGAAATTCTTTAGTGTCTGACAAAGTATATGAATTTATCCCGGCTCCGGGACAATTCGTTAACGAGACTTCGAAGGCCGGGTATAGCGGGGAATCGACGCATGAAGCAGCCATTCTCTATGCAGAGAACAGGCTTGCAAAAAATCTCTATGTATCATTGGGCGCATGGGGCGGATATATCGTTGTCGGTTTCGACCATAGCATTGAAAACAAGGGAGGATACGATTTCTCTATCATGGGCAACCAGTTCGACACCTCGAACGAACCGGGCATTGTGTTCGTGATGCAGGATGTCAATGGCAACGGGGAACCCGATGACGAATGGTATGAACTGAAAGGTTCCGAATACGGTAAGGAGGAAACAATCCAGTTTTATGCTGTCACCTATTACCGCCCTGCCGCAAAAGGGTTTGACACACAATGGACCGATAACCAGGGAAAAACTGGTTGTGTGGATTACTTGGGAACCTACCATCCGCAGCCTTTTTATTATCCGGAGTGGATTGAGGAAGATTCGTACACGCTCTACGGTCCGCGGCTGGCATCGAGGACAGTATATGCCGGGCCGGGCAACTGGCAGAACCTGCCGTTCGATTGGGGCTATGTCGACAATGTGGGCAGCGATATGGTCGATAAGGACAATCCTTCCGCAAATGCTGTGAAAAATTATTTCAGGATATCGGATGCCGTGAATCCCGATGGCAGTGCGGCCAACCTCTCCCATATCGATTTTATCAAGGTTCAGACGGGAGTGAACGCCAAAGCCGGATGGCTCGGGGAAAATTCAACAGAAGTGTTCGGTTTTACAGATGAAAACAATAAATAATATGAACTATATATTCAGAATTGTCGCATTATCGCTTGCCCTCATTACATGTTGGGGATGTGACAAGGACGATGATTCCAGTCAGGAATCTGTGTCCACGGGAAAAGACAACTATATCGTATCTTTCGCCATAACGGTAGATGGGATTTCTTACAATGCATCGATAACGGACGACCGGATTCTGGTAAAAGTTCCGTATGATATTTCCCTGAAAGGCGCTGCTGCATCTTACACGTTGAGTGAAAACGCTACGATTAACCCCGATCCGTCAGCCCTCACGGCCTGGAATGAGGAGTGGCAGTTTATCGTGACTTCGGGAAACAAGGTCTATCATTATAGTTACGAGTATGCCGAGATCTCCGAGAGTGGCAGCGTCGTGTTGGAAACCCAGGCCGATGTCGATAATTTCAAGAGCAGAAGGATTAACTGTATTGCAGGAAATCTGGTTGTCGGCGCGGATAAGGGGGAGGATATAAACAATCTCGACGGGTTATGCAATTTGGAAAAAGTCACCAACTCCGTGATTATCAAAAAATCGTATAAAGGCAATGACCTGTCCGGCATGTCGTCCTTACGGGAGGTTGGTAACTTCAAATTGGGAACGCTGGACCAGCTTTCCACCAACGAAACGCTTGAGACCATCTCTTTACCGGCATTGGAAACAGTTACCGGTGATTTTATCATTCGTCAGGCTACAATAGCGAACATTGACCTGCCTGCATTGAAAGAGGTGGGGGAAACTTTCCATATCGCCTCGGAAGGCCTGCTCGCGTTTGCTGCCAACAAACTGACAAGCGTCGGGAGTAATCTTGCCTTGATTGGTACAACCGATGAAAGCGGCACTTCGAATTCGCACTCCGAAGTATTTGTTTTCCCGGATTTACTGAGCGTCGGGGGAAACATGACTATCCGGAATTTCCCGGATCTGGCTTCGGTTGACTGTTCCGCTTTGCAAGCCGTGGAAGGGAATGTCATTTTCAGGGATTTGGCTTTAAGCGGGATACTGCTTCCTAAGATGACTGCATGCCGGGACGTAGAGGTTTGCAATGTGCCGTTGTATACGTTTCAGGCTCCGGAGTTATTGCAATGCGGAGCTGTGACATTCGATAATTGCGCCAATCTTGGAGAGGTTGATATGTCCGCTGTAACGGTTATTGACGGGGATTTGACTCTCAATAATCTGGAGGTACTGAATAACGTCGAAGGCTTGTCCTCCCTGACGGAAGTCCATGGAAATTTGACTATATCGGACGTTCCCTTGAAAGACATGGCGCCCTTGGCCAACCTTACTTCCGTAACCGGGATGACCGTCACCAATACGAATATCGAAACTCTCGATATCCGGGGATGCACATTTGCCGGGGGTGCATTGGAAATAGAAAAGAACGGTAAGTTGTATTCGTTTTTGGCTGATGATGATTTCGACGGAAGTGTGAGGATAAACCCCAACGGAAGTTTGATACAAGTCCCGGAGTTTTCCATGACCGGATTCAAAAATATTGCTGGAGATTTTTCTATTGCCGGATATGTGTATGCAGAATCAGTGGAAATACCTGTCGAAATGGTGACAGGAGATTTTACATTTGACTGTGGTCATGCTAATAATTTTCCTATTAAATATGTCGATATAGCTTTGCGGGAATGCGGGGGAAGCTGTACGCTTGGCCGCTTCGGTTCTGCAGAAAGTTGTTCACTTCCGAATTTGGAGAAAGTGGGTAAACAAATGGATCTTCAAGGACGGGCCGAGTGTATGATCTCCATGCCCCAATTACGTTCAATTGGTGAAAATATCGGAGCAGACGAAAGTCTGCAATCGCTTATCTATGTTTATAATGGAAATCAGGATGATGGTAAAACGCTCTGTTTCCCCAAGTTGGAGATTGTAAATACACCTTTGGAATTCAGGACATACTTGACAGCAAATTGCCTGTATGAAAGTGTATCACTTCCTTGTTTGAGGAAAGTTAACGGACTTTTGCAATTTTGTACGCATGCCAACAATACCCGTTATCAGAACAATGCGTTAAAGTCAATATCTGTCCCTGTCATAGAATACGTGGAAGGCGTTTCTTTTTCATGGATGGCAGAATTATCGGAAGTCTCGACATTCCAAACATTATTCCGAACAGGTGTTATAAACGATGCTTCGAAGTGGAAGATTGTACGCTGTGCCAAACTTCCGACATATGACCAAATGATGAGCGACTCTCAGTAAGCATAACTTTTTACCATATGAAATACCTGATACGACATATCGTCTTGCTGTGCGGGCTGCTGCTGGCGGGCTGCATGAAGTGGGACTACGGCGATACCGTGGAGGATTTCAACGCCACGGGAGCCGGACTGTTCATTACCAACGAGGGCAATTTCCAGTACGGCAATGCCTCGCTGAGCTACTACGACCCGGAGACCAAACAGGTGCAGAACGAAATCTTCTTCCGAGCCAACGGCATGAAGCTCGGCGACGTGGCACAGTCAATGATCATCCACGACAACAAAGGCTGGGTCGTGGTGAACAACTCCCACGTTATTTTTGCCATCGACCTGAACACCTTCAAGGAGGTGGGACGCATCGAGAATCTGACCTCGCCGCGCTATATCCATTTCCTGAGCGACGAGAAAGCCTACGTCACCCAGCTGTGGGACAACCGCATCTTCATCATCAACCCGCGAACGTATGAAATCATCGGACATATTCAGGTGCCGGACATGACGATGGAAAGCGGCTCGACGGAGCAGATGGTGCAGTACGGGAAATACGTCTATTGCAACTGCTGGAGTTACCAGAACCGCATCATCAAAATCGACACCGAGACCGACCAAGTTGTCGATGAACTGAAAATCGGCATCCAACCCACATCGCTGGTCATGGACAAGTATAACAAGATGTGGACGATTACTGACGGCGGCTACGAGGGTAGCCCCTACGGTTACGAAGCCCCCTCGCTCTACCGCATCGACGCCGAGACTTTCACCGTGGAGAAGCAGTTCAAGTTCAAGTTGGGCGACTGGCCCTCGGAGGTGCAACTCAACGGCGACGGAACGAAGCTCTACTGGCTCAACAAGGATGTGTGGCAGATGGACGTCACGGCAAACCGTATCCCTGTCCGCCCGTTCCTTGAGTATCAGAACACGCTGTATTACGGACTGACGGTAAACCCTGCCAACGGAGAGGTGTACATCGCCGATGCCATCGACTATCAGCAGCAGGGCATGATTTACCGCTACTCGCCCGACGGCGAACTGATTGATGAATTTTATGTCGGGATTATCCCTGGTGCATTCTGTTGGAAATAAGGAAGGAGGCAATATGAAAAGACTATATCTGTTATTCGCTTTGGTGGCATGTCTCCCCGCGGCGCTCTTTGCGCAGCAGACGGAAAGTAAAAAGCGGCCGGCCTGGCATCTTACCATACCGGAAGTCACGATCATCGGACATCGGCCGATGAAAGAAATCGGCGTGCAGAAAACGAAGTTCGATTCGCTCGCACTGAAAGAGAACATCGCTCTCTCGATGGCCGACATCCTGACCTTCAACTCGTCCGTATTCGTCAAGAGCTACGGCCGCGCCACGCTCTCGACGGTCGCCTTCCGCGGCACGTCGCCCTCGCACACGCAGGTGACGTGGAACGGTATGCGCATCAACAACCCCATGCTCGGCATGACCGACTTCTCGACCATCCCGTCCTATTTCATCGACAACGCATCGCTGCTGCACGGCACTTCGTCGGTGAACGAGACGGGCGGCGGTCTGGGCGGTCTGGTCAAGCTCGGCACGGCTCCCGAAGTCGCCGAGGGATTCCATGCCCAATACGTGCAGGGCATCGGCTCGTTCAAGACCTTCGACGAGTTCGCCCGCTTCACCTACGGCAGCGAGCGGTGGCACGTCTCCACCCGTGCGGTCTACTCCTCCTCGCCCAACGACTACAAGTACACCAACCACGACAAGAAAATCAATATCTACGACGAGGAGAAGAACATCATCGGACAGTACCACCCTGTGGAGCGCAACCGCTCCGGTGCATTCAAGGATTTGCATCTGCTTCAAGAGGTCTATTACAATACCCGCAAAGGCGATAAATTGGGCCTGAATGCGTGGTACATCAACTCCAACCGGGAACTCCCGATGCTGACCACCGATTACGGCGACGCCGCCGACTTCGAGAACCGCCAGCGGGAGCAGACGTTCCGAGGCATCCTTTCGTGGGACCACATCAAGAGCAACTGGAAAGTCGGCATGAAGGGCGGCTATATCCACACGTGGATGGCCTACGACTACAAGCGGGAGGTGGCACCCGGCAACTGGGCGTCGATGACCCGCTCCCGCAGCAAGGTGAATACCTTCTACGGGCAGGCGGAGGGCGAATACAGCCCGACGAAACGGTGGTTCCTGACCGCTAACGTGTCTGCGTACCAGCATCTGGTACGCAGCGAGGACAAGAACATCATCTTGCAGGACGGCAGCAAAGCCATCGTGGGCTATGACAAGGGGCGCGTGGAACTCTCCGGCTCCGTATCCGCCAAGTGGCAGCCGATAGACCGGTTAGGCATGTCGGTGGTGCTGCGCGAGGAGATGTACGGCGACCGGTGGTCGCCGCTTATCCCGGCGTTCTTCATGGACGGTCTCATTTCACCGAAAGGAAACATCATGCTGAAAGCCTCCGTGTCGCGCAACTACCGTTTCCCGACACTCAACGACCTCTATTTCCTGCCGGGCGGTAATCCCGATCTGAAAAACGAGCAGGGCTTTACCTACGATGCGGGCGTCAGCTTCGACGTGGGCAAACAGGGTGTCTATAAATTTGGAGGCGGCGTGAACTGGTTCGACTCCTACATCGACGACTGGATTATCTGGCTGCCGACGACCAAAGGTTTCTTCTCGCCGCGCAACGTGAAGAAGGTACACGCCTACGGTGTGGAGGTTAAGGCGAACCTGGCCGTGCAGCCGGCGAAAGACTGGCTCATCGACCTGAACGGCACCTACTCGTGGACACCCTCCATCAATGAAGGCGAGAAGATGTCGCCCGCCGACCAGTCGGTGGGTAAACAGCTGCCCTACGTGCCGGAGCATTCCGCCTCGCTGACCGGACGCCTGTCGTGGCGGTCGTGGGCGTTCCTTTATAAGTGGGCGTTCTACTCGGAGCGTTTCACCATGTCGAGCAACGACTACACGCTGACGGGACACCTGCCGCAGTATTTTATGAGCAACGTCTCGTTGGAGAAAAAACTGTTCTTCAAGCCGGTGGACGTACAGTTGAAATTTGCCGTCAATAATCTCTTCAACGAGGACTATCTGTCGGTACTCTCGCGCCCCATGCCCGGTATCAACTTCGAGTTCTTTATCGGCATCACTCCGAAATTCGGGAAAAACAAGAAAAAATCCGTAAATCCAAATCAATAACGATAAGAAAGTGTGGAAAAATCTTAGCCTGCTGTTGCTGCTTGTACTGGTATTCACAGGCTGTCATAACAAAAGTTCCAGACTCGCCGATTTCGGCAGTTCGGTTTATACCCCCGAATACGCTTCGGGCTTTGACATAAAGGGAGCAGAAGGTAAGAAAAGCGTCCTGCTCACCGTCACAAACCCGTGGCAGGGGGCCGACAGCGTCACCACGAGCCTGTTCATCGCCCGTAACGGCGAACCCGCTCCCGAAGATTTCACCGGTCAGGTACTCGAAGGGGATGCCGGACGCATCGTCTGCATGTCCTCGACCCACGTCGCCATGCTCGACGCAATCGGCGAAACGGGGCGCGTGGTCGGCGTGTCAGGCATCGACTACATCTCCAATCCCGATATTCAGGCACGCCGCGACAGCGTCGGCGACGTGGGCTACGAAGGGAACATCAACTACGAGCTGCTGCTCTCGCTCGACCCCGACCTCGTGCTGCTCTACGGCGTGAACGGGGCCAGTTCGATGGAGGGCAAACTCAAAGAGTTGGGTATCCCGTTCATGTACGTCGGCGACTATTTGGAAGAGTCGCCGTTGGGCAAAGCCGAATGGCTGGTGGCTCTGGCGGAGGTTGCAGGGAAACGAGCAGAGGGAGAAACGGCCTTTGCCGAGATTCCGGTTCGGTATAACGCTTTGAAAAAACGTGTGACCGATGCAGCACTCGATGCCCCCTCGGTGATGCTCAACATCCCCTACGGCGATTCGTGGTTCATGCCCTCGACAAAGAGCTACGCCGTGCGGCTGATTGCCGATGCGGGAGGCGATTACATCTACAAGAAAAACACGGGCAACGCTTCCGCGCCCATCGACCTCGAAGAGGCGTATCTGCTGGCCTCGCAAGCCGATATATGGATGCATGTGGGTATGGCGAACACGCTCGACGAGCTGCGAGCCGCCTGCCCGAAGTTCACCGACACCCGGTGCTTCCGCAACGGCTACGTCTATAACAACAACGCCCGCACGAATGCCGCCGGAGGCAACGACTACTACGAGTCGGCCGTGGTGAATCCCGACCTCGTGCTACGAGACCTCGTAAAGATATTCCACCCCGAACTGGTCGCAGAAGATTTCGTCTATTACAAGCAATTGAAATAAATGCGCTCCCGTTCCGTCCTATTATTTACCGCACTGGCTGCCCTCACCCTCTTCCTGTTTCTGCTGGATTTGGCGGTGGGGGCTGTCGCCGTGCCGCTCGGCGATGTTTGGGCGGCCCTGACGGGCGGCGATTGTCCGCGAGCGACGGCGAAAATAATACTGAATATCCGACTGATTAAGGCGGTGGTCGCGTTGCTGGCCGGAGCCGCCCTGTCGGTCAGCGGTCTTCAGATGCAGACCCTCTTCCGCAATCCCCTTGCCGGGCCTTACGTGCTCGGCATCAGTTCGGGCGCGAGCCTCGGCGTGGCGCTCGTCGTACTTGCCGGCGTCGGCTCGTCGATAGGCATCGCTGGGGCGGCATGGCTCGGAGCGGCAATCGTGTTGGTTGTCATCGCTGCTGTCGGTCACCGCATCAAGGATATCATGGTGATTCTGATTCTCGGCATGATGTTCTCGTCGGGAATCGGTGCAGTTGTTCAGATATTGCAGTACGTCGCCAACGATGAATCCTTGAAAATGTTCGTCGTCTGGACGATGGGATCGCTCGGTGACGTGACCTTCAACCAGCTTGCGATACTCATCCCGTCGATTATTGCCGGATTGTTGTTGGCGGTGGTAACGATCAAACCGCTCAACCTGCTGCTGTTCGGCGAGGAGTATGCCGTGACGATGGGGCTGAACGTCCGCCGCTCACGCGGACTGCTGTTTCTATCCACGACGTTGCTGGCCGGCACGGTGACCGCCTTTTGCGGTCCGATAGGTTTCATCGGGCTGGCTATGCCCCACGTCACGCGGATGCTGTTCCGCAACAGTGACCATCGGGTACTCGTGCCGGGAACCGTTCTTTCGGGTGCTTCCGTGTTGCTGCTTTGCGACCTCGTTTCCAAACTGTTCACCCTGCCGATCAATGCCATCACCGCACTGCTGGGAATCCCCATCGTGGTGTGGGTGGTCTTGCGCAACAAATCCATCACCGCATGATAGAGTTACACGATTTTTCCATAGGCTACGGGGAGCGAACCTTGCTCAACGAGGTAGAAACCACAATCGAAAAGGGCAAACTGACAGCCCTTATCGGGCGCAACGGCACGGGCAAATCGACGCTGCTTCGGGCAATCGCCGGACTGAACCGCCGTTATGCCGGCCGAATCCTGCTCGACGGACGTCTCGCCGCCGATATGCGAGCCCCAGAGATGGCCCGGACGCTGGCATTCGTCACGACCGAGCGCACGCGCATTGCTAACCTCAAATGCGAGGACGTCGTAGCTATAGGCCGCGCACCCTATACCAACTGGATCGGCAGAATGCAGGAGGCCGACAAGGAGATTGTCATGCGGTCGCTCGCCTCGGTGGGCATGGAGGCTTATGCGGAGCGCACGATGGACAAGATGTCGGACGGCGAGTGCCAGCGCATCATGATCGCACGGGCGTTGGCGCAGGATACGTCGATTATTCTGCTCGACGAACCCACCTCGTTCCTCGATATGCCCAACCGCTACGAATTGTGTACGCTGCTGGCACAGCTGGCGCACGACGAAGGGAAATGTATCCTCTTTTCTACCCACGAACTCGATATCGCCCTCTCGCTCGCCGATGCGATAGCCCTTATCGACCCGCCCCGACTGGTACGCTTGCCCACCGATGAGATGCGCCGGAGTGGCTGCATCGAACGGCTGTTCCGCAATAATAGCGTATCATTCGACACTGCGACAGGATTCATTAAAGTGGGACAATGACTAAGGAATATATCATAGAGAATTTCACGGCAAGCATCGGCGTGGATGAATACATTTCACGTTTCCGGGATGAGAAACGGTTCGTCGAATTTTGCAAACAATGCCCTAATTATGGTAACAGTTGGGGGTGTCCGCCGTTTGATTTCGATACCGGAGAATTTTTGGTCATTATTGAAAATGCGCATTGAATTATTCAAAAAACGCTGTCGCTAACACTGGAAATTGGATAGTAGATACTAATAAACGAGAAATATTCACGAAATATGATACCAAAACCGATTATATTCGCTACCTTTGTGCAAACGTTAAACCCGAATGCAATGTTAGTAAACTTCACTTTCCAGAATTTTCGTTCATTCAGAGACGAAAAAACGCTCAGTATGGAAGCCGGTTCAATCAAGGAATTGAAAGAATCTGTTATCCAAAAGGAATCTTATCGCTTGCTGCCGACTGCCGTGATGTACGGTGCCAATTCGAGCGGAAAGAGCAATGTGCTGCTGGCCTTGATGACCATGAGAAGCGTCTTGTTGGGCAGTGTCCGTCTGAACCCTACCGATGAATTATATTTTCAGCCTTTCAAGTTGGATTTGACCTCGGCCAATGCTCCGACTTCTTTTGAAATCCAATTCCTGCTGGACGATGTAAAATATCGGTATGGATTTGATTATGACAAGACACATATTTGTAAGGAGTGGTTGTATGAGAAGTGTGCCGGACAACGTGAGTTCAACCTGTTTCTGCGTGTGGACAATGAATTTGAAGTGTCCAAGACCCGTTTCCCAGAAGGACTGGGTAAAGAGGGAGCCACCCCCTCCAATCGTCTGTTCGTTTCATTGGTGGCTCAATTAAACGGTGCAAAATCCATGCGCATCTTGGACTGGTTCAATAATTGCAATTACCTTTCAGGAATGGACAGCCAAGGATATGAAGGTTTCACTCTCCAAATGTTCAGCAACCGTTTGGAGGGATGCAAGCAGGCTTTGGAATTTTTCCATCATGCCCAACTCGGTTTTAACGAGCTGTTGGTTACTGAAAAGTCATTCTCTGATGAGAGTCTTTCCGGTAAGATGCAAATTCCTGAAGCGTTGCGTTCCAAGTTGGTGGAAGAACTGAAGGGTAAAAAGATAATGGAAGCCAAGACTACCCATAACATCTATGATGAACAAGGCAATGTAAGCGGAATCGGTACGTTTGACAAGGACGAGATGGAATCGGAAGGCACGAAAAAGGTTATCGAAATGTCCGGTCCCATTTTTGACACGCTCAGATTAGGCAAAGTGCTGATTGTCGATGAACTGGATGCCAAATTACATCCCCTTCTCACCCGTAGCATCCTTCAACTGTTTATGAACCCTGAGACTAACCCCCACGGTGCCCAGCTCATTTTTGCCACCCACGATACCAACCTGCTCAATCTTGCTTACCTGCGTCGTGATCAGATTTGGTTTACCGAGAAAGACAAGACTGAATCGTCCGACCTTTATTCCTTGCTTGAGTTCAAGGACGAAAACGGTACGAAAATCCGAAATGACCGAAGTGTGCAAAAGGATTATATCAACGGACGTTATGGAGCTATCCCTTTCCTGAATTAAAATGACATTATCATGGGATTATTACCGAAATATAAGATTGAAGAACTCAAACGTGAGAAACGGGAAGCCAAGGCAGCCAAGAAACGTAAGGAAAACACCCGTTCAAAAATTGTACGTTTCTTGATTGTCTGTGAAGGCTCACGTACCGAACCCAACTATTTTCAGGCATTGGTCAGAGACCGGTATTCGGAAGTCCGGGATGAAAAAATAGTAGGTGAAGGCAAATCGACCTGTGCACTCGTAAAACGGACACTCCAAATCAAGGATGAACTGGAGCGCAAGCGTCAATTGCCATTCGACCGTGTCTGGGTGGTTTTTGACAAGGATGATTTTACGGACTTCAATGAAGCCATCAAGTTGGCCGCATCCTATTCGTTTCAAAGCGCATGGACGAATGAAGCTTTTGAACTTTGGTATTTCCTACATTTCCAATATCTGGATGCAGGCATCAGCCGACATGACTACATTGAAAAATTGCAAAGTGAAATACGGAAGCATCCCGGATATGAAAACTATGAATACAAGAAGAATGACGCATCTGTCTATAAGATGCTGACAACTATCGGTAATGAAGATTTGGCCAAGCGGTATGCAGAACGGCTTCGCTCCTTCTTTGAAGGTGATGAAGACTATAAGGAACATAAGCCATGCACAACAGTTGATTTGCTTGTAATGGAATTGGAAAATCCGGAAAAGCTCCTGTAATATCAAGGTATATCATCTGATTTTCGTGTAAAAGTAACAATCCATTAATGGAGACAATGAAGAAAAACAATAAGGTGTATACGGCTACCTGCCATTCTCCATTTGCAGAAGTGTAAAAATAACAATCCATTAATGGAGAATAGGGTATGGAAAGGGCAGATTTCCAGTACATACGTCTCCCTTATTCCTGAATTATGGGCGTAAGTCACATGATTCAGGAGAGACAGCCACCTTTTTATGGGGAGAGCAGCCGGCAAATGCCTGATGGAAATGACCCGAAAATCACAGGAGAATAGCCGTACAATGGGCTGATACACAATTCCTATTGGAGAATGTTGTCCCCATTAGGGGACAGCAAGTTGTGTTTTCGTTTAACGAAAACAGGACGGTTTAACGGAGAATACACCGATAAACCGTTACTTATTTCAAGCTCCAGCGTCGCTTTTTACATATCTAACTATAATTCATTTGAAATCACAAAACAGATTGAACCGAATGTGGTTAGTTTGTCTGTTTATTTCATGTCCGAATCATTAGTATGCTATGTTGCAAAGTTCGTATTCATTATGAAAAAATCCGCTTACGAGAACAAGATATTCAGGTAATTTGCCATCCTTTCCCCAAAGAAGTTCGATGTTAAAAAGTTCAGAAAGCGTTTTGGCTATGTCAAATCCGAAGGCTTCGAGTGACGGACGCACTTTTTCCGGGTGTCGGCATGGTGTGCCGCAGTTACGCGTACACTCGTTATCTGAGCAGTGAAGACATTTACCTATATAGGCAAATGAACGCCCTCCATATTTCCGTTCCATATCCAATAATTCGCTCTCGATTCGTATCCGTTCCGGTAAAATGAGTTTTTGTGTATATTCAATCGGAATATCTTTGTCTTCAGGGATTATCTTCGTTGCCATAAGATGTGCATACTTGTATTGTCGGAGAAACGATTCCGTATCAAAATCAAATGGAGGACACCCCCAACTTTTACCGTAATTGGTACATTGTTTGCAAAGTTCAAGAAAATGTGGTTCGTCACGGAATTCGGCGATATATCCTTCAACAGTGATGTCTGAAGTAAAATTTTCTACAGTGTATATACTCATTGTTTCAAAATCATTGTACCGCATAAGGAGTCGAAACGGATGTTTTCATTTTGGAAAAGTCTGTCAATGTATCCGCTTTTCTGCATTTCAGACGCGGTCAAGCAACTTAAATTCGGGGTATCTAACAATGCTATCGAATCGCACATGGACAACGCGATGTCAAGTTCATGTGTCGAGAACATGATACATTTTTTCTCGTCGTGGACAAGCCTACGAAGCAACGCCACAAGTTCGTAGCGATTAGGCATGTCAAGAAAGGAAGTCGGTTCATCAAGGAGAATGATAGGAGTATCCTGTGCCAATGCACGAGCAATCATCACACGCTGGCATTCGCCATCCGACATTTTATCCATCGTGCGGTTTGCATAAGCCTCCATTCCCACCGAAATGAGCGATTGCATGACTATCTCCTTATCTGTTTCTTGCATCCTACCTATCCAGTTGGTATAAGGAGCACGGCCTATGGCTACGACATCCTTGCACCGCAGGTTGGCGATGCGCGTGCGCTCGGTCGTGACGACAGCCAGCGTTTTTGCCATATCTTCGGTTTTCATGCAGGCGATGTCGTGCCCGTCGAGAATGATTTTTCCGGAATAACACCGGTTCAGACCGGCTATGGCGCGGAGCAACGTCGATTTTCCTGTCCCGTTTCTTCCGATAAGGGCTGTCAGTTGACCTTTTTTTATCGTGGCATTTACCTCGTGGAGCAACGAGTTTTCTTTGTAACCTATGGAAAAATGCTGTAATTCTATCATGCGGTGATGGATTTGTTGCGTAAAACCACCCATACGACGATTGGGATTCCCAATAGAGCTGTAATGGCGTTGATCGGCAAGGTGAATATTTTAGAAATGATGTCGCAAAGAAGCAATATCGATGCTCCCGAAAGAATTGTTCCGGGCAGAAGGACATGATGATCGCTATTTTGGAAAAGCATTCTTGTGACATGAGGCATAGCGAGACCTATGAAACCTATCGGACCGCAAAAAGCGGTTATCGTTCCGGCGAGCAGCGTTGTCGAGAGAAACAACAGGCTGCGTGAACGCCGAATATTCAGTCCCATTGTTACGGCATATTCCTCTCCGAACAGCAGGAGGTTAAGCGGTTTGATGGTCAGTACCGCCAACAGCAGTCCGGCAAACACCGATGGAACAAGAATCAGAAGTTGTCCGGAGGTGACGTCACCCAAAGCCCCCATCGTCCAAATGACAAAGGCTTTCAGCGATTCCTCTTTGCTGAGGTACTGCAATATCTGCACGACAGCACCTACGCCCGATGAGAACATCATGCCCAGAATCAGGATTACCATGATGTCTTTTATTCGCTGTCCGACGGCAGTTATCACGAGCAACACGACAGCCGCACCCACCCACGCTGCTCCGGCAATGCCTATTGATGAACCGATCCCGGCAAGTACCACAAGTGCCACACCGAGACTTGCACCGGAACTGATGCCAAGGACATAGGGACCGGCAAGAGGATTACGGAAGAGGGTCTGCATCTGAAGACCGCTGACCGATAAGGCAGCCCCGGCCAACAGTGCCACTATAGCTTTTATGAGGCGTATGTTGAGTACGATTTTTTCCGTGGCACGGGAACAATTTCCCCCGGTCAGTGCTGCCCATACATCGCGGATCGGAATGTTGACAGCTCCCACGGCCAAGTCCAGTAAAAAAAGACCGACCGTGAGCGTAATCAATATGGAGAATAATATAGTCGAACGGGAACGCATCTATTTCAGTTGCTTGTAATACACACACTCTTCCTGCACCAGTTCAGGATGGAATATCTTCACGAGGTCGCGGAGCACGATGTCAGGATTCACGACGGCAGACTCGTAATAGTCGTTACCCCCGGCTGTGTTGGTACGGGCGTTGTTGTTATACACCTCTCCATTTTTGAAACATCGGGTATCGGTGAATTTCGGACATGATGCCTTCAAGTCGTCAAGGGAGTTCGCCATTCCCACGTTCAGCCACATGTCCGCATCCGACGCGAGCAGATATGCTTCTTCTAAGTCAATGGGGATAGAAGCGTTTCCCGTGTTCTTCTGGTAGATATAGCGGCCTCCCGCATCAGTAATCAAGCGGGCTACATAACTTTGGGTTGAAGGCATGAACCACGAGTCGCCATAGGGAACATTAAGCATAACCGAAGGAGTGCCGAGGGTACTGTCGGCCACTTTCTTTTTCAAGGCGTTGTATCTGACCGGGATTGCGGCAAAGGCTTTTTCACCCTTCTCACGTTTTCCTGTGACTTCTGAAAGCACTACCATCCATTCGGCCTTGCCGAGAGGCGACTCTTCAAGATAATCGCCGACATACATGAACGGTATGTCGAGTTCTTCGAGTTTGCTTTCCATTGCGCTTGCGCCGTTCACCCCATAGAGCAGAACGAGGTCGGGATCGAGCGAGAGCAGCAACTCGTAGTTGATGTTCCCTTCATAGCCGACATCGCCAATACTGTCGCGGCGGGCTTGGATGTCTGGGTTGGAAATGTAGTCGATTCCCGAAACGCCGGTTATACACCGGACTTCACCGATTGCGTCAAGCATGGCGATATGAGTGGAAGACATCGCCACGATGCGTTTGGCGTCTCCTTTGAGTACCTGTCCTGCAAACCCTTCGGGAACCTCTTCACCGTTGCGGACGATAAACAGCCATGTGGTTACACTGTCCGCTCCCTGCCAGGGATTCCTGACGGTTATCAGTACGCTTTCCTTCCCGCCCGCCCCTTTGATGTCGAAGCCGGAGGCATATTCGGGAGCATAAAGCAGCAGGTTGAAATCATTGATTTTTGAGCTTTTGTTGTGGCAGCCTGTAAATGCCAGAGAAAGCAACAAAATCAGGCTTAAATTCTTTAATGCGTTCATATTGATGCAGATTATCGTTTACTATTTTTGTTTTTTCCGAACTTGGGTGTTATGCCGATGAATATCTCGAAATTGATGCCCGGCATGGGACGGGACAATACGGAAAGGTATTCTTCATCGAACAGGTTGTTGATGCTGCCCTTTAGCGACAGATCGGCCCATCGGAAAGAGAGCTGTTTTTCCAGTGTCACGTTATTCATGAAGTAAGGGGGCAGATAGCCCGTCAGGGTATAGTCATTACTCGACATGGTATAACGCTGGCTGTAATAACACCATTTGTAAAGCAGGCTCCATGTCCGCCATGACAGACGTCCGGTCACCGTTGCGGAAAACTCCGGCACGTATGGCAACTGTTTGCCGACGGATTGGTCTGCCGGACTCATCGGTTCGCTCTCGTTGATCGAGGGAGTCCACGAGAAAGTTCCGTTCATATCCAGTTTCCAGTCCTTTCCGAGCATTATATCAAGGTGGGCGTTGGTCTCTGCCCCGTAAGCATGTACCTTTTTGAGGTTTCTGGGGGAGAAGAATCCCTTGGTTGTGGGTAGCCAGATGATCCAGTCGTCGATGTGCGAATCGAACCAGTTGATACCACCGCTCAAAGCATATACATTTTCTTTCCCCACCGAGAACGACAACCCCACGTCGTATGTGAAGCCGTGCTCGCTTTTCAGGTCGGGATTACCGCCCGGCAGAAAATAGAGGTCGTTCAGCGTGGGAAAACGGTAGTTCCGGGAGATGGATGCTTTCGCCACGATATTGCCTTTTTTCGACAGTACCCCGTCGATGAAGAAAGCCGGGATAACCGGGGCCCATTCCGTACCGAACATATCCTCGCGAAGGACAAGCGAGGCGGCAAAACGATCGACAGGCCGCCATTTCGCAGAAACGGAACCGGAAAACTCGACACGTCCCTTGTCATACCCGACAACAGCCTTGTTACCTTCCTGCGAGATGATATTTTTGTCCGCGCTTTCCACCAAATGCTGGTGTACGGAAACACCGGCCGTGAACAGCCATTTCTCTGAAGGAGCATAATCCCCGTCCGCACTTCCGTAGAACGTGTTAATCTTACTGCGTGAGCGGGTCATCGAAGCCATTTCGCCGTTTCCCTTGTCCCGCTTGTAATCATAGGCCATCCATGTGTGTATATAGCCGCCTTTTACACCGACCTTCCATTTCTCCCGCACGCGATCCCACGAGAGGACGCCGCGAAACGTCTGCTCCCTTTGGCGGTTCTCGAAGTCCATGTCGTTCCCGTAATCCGTGCTGAGCATCGCCAGTTCCCGGTTGGAATTGATATACCAGGCGTTTAGCCCGAACTTGTCGCCTTCGCCCGTGTTATAATAAATTTCCTGCAAGACGTGCAGATCCTTATAAGCCCCGCTGCGGTTGCGTTCCGTCGGGTAATAGGAACCGATGATGTTCTTGTCCTCGTCATAGATGTTTTCCTTCTTGTCCCGGTTTCGGTATTTGTAGTCGTTGGGGGAAGAGGAATACACCACACGGGTGGAGGACTGCCAGTGTTTGTCACCGTAGGTCAGGCGGAGAAACTCGTCGAACGTGCTGAACGACCCCACTCCCTGCACGTACTGCAACCCGAACCCTTCATGGTTGGCCGGAGAAGTGGAGAGCCTGACCAGACCACCCAAGCCGCCGCCCGTTTCGTTTACCGATGACGTTCCGTGCAGCAGCGAGGCATCATCGATAAAGTAAGAAGGGATGGTGGAAAAATCCGTCATGCCCAGCATCGGGTTGTTAATGCGCATACCATTCCACGTCACTTGGGTATGCGAGGGAGAGGTACCCCGGAAAGCCACGGTGGATAACGTGGCGCGTCCGTAGTTCTTGACAAAAACGGATGAGTTGAATGTCAGCACATCGGCCATAGACAAGGCGATGTTCTCTTTCATGGCGATGGAATCGAAACGGGTTCGTTGCACGCCTATATCCTTCATAGGTCGTTTGCCCACCACCGTAACCTCCGGAAGACGTAGTACCCTTTTGGTAATGCTGACGGAATTTTTCTGCTGGGCGGCAAGCAGAAAGGGCAGGCTTACCCCCACGAACAATAGAATAAGATGTCTTTTCATTTTTGTCCTCCTTCCTCGTTATTTCCAGCAGAAAGCTCCCGGAATGATTCCCACGTAAAATTCATCGATCAGCTTGCCTTGCGGCGAATAGCGATACACGATACCTTGTTGCTGGTAATCAATAGCGTCGGCCACATATACCTCCCCGTTGTTGGGATTGACCGTAAGGCCGTAGTATTTGGTGTCCCGAAACTCCAGAAAAGGCCGGACGGGAACACGGTCGGCTTCCACCGGCATTCGCCAAATATCGTTGTTGATCCAGTAAAGTATATCCCGTGTACCGTTGAGCTGGACTTCCGAAGGCCAGTCGCCCAGCTTAAACTTGAACTGTTTCTCTACGGTGAAAGTCTCGGCGTCTATACGATAGAGAGACGGTGCCTCGTAACCGTATGGGCTGCCCTCGTAACCGCCATCCGTGATGGTCCACATCTTGTTGTATTTGTCCATGACCAGCGAAGTAGGTTGTATGCCGATGGTCAGTTCGTCCACGACCTTGTCCGTCTCCGTGTCGATTTTCAGGATGCGGTTCTGGTACGACCAGCAGTTCACATAGACGTACTTGCCGTATTGTACCATTTGTTCGGTGGAACCCGATTCCATGTCCATGTCTGGACATTCGATATAGCCGGTAATCTCGTATGTCTTGGGGTTGATGATGAAGATACGGTAGTCCCATATCTGCGTCACATAGGCTTTCTCATCCGACAGAAAATGGATATACCGGGGTGAGGTGAAACCTGTGATACGGCCCACTTCCTTGAAAGTATTGATGTCGATGGCGAAAATCACATGCGAGTTGTTCACCACGATCCAGCCTATACCGTCCCGGATAACCATAGACTGGGCCACATCGCCCAACTTGAACCCGTTGGCACGGTAAAACACTTCATTCTCCACTTCGCACGTGGCGGGATCGTAGTAGGAAAGCGTGGCATTGCTGTACTGGAAATTCCCCTCGTTGGTAATGAAAAGACCAGAGGCCGATACAGAGAAATCTTCCATCTCTCCGTAATCCCATTTCATGCAACTGCCGAAAACTGGCAGGCAGAAAAGAAAAAGGCAAATCCGTTGTATTGTTCTGCTCATTGTCATTCGGATAAAAAAGAGTACCCGAATCATTACGGGTACTCTGGTTAAGGTATAAGGTTTAATCCTGCTGCGTATATTGTTTGTCCTTCATATTTTGGAAGGTTGGGTTATACCCACATTTCGTCACGCTCCAACTTTCCCCCGTAATCATTCCGTTTTCTATAAACTTGCCGAAGAAAGTGTAGTCGGTAAATTTCGTCAAACCGTCAAAAACAACCCCATGCAAGGTCTCCAACTTCTCCATGGAAAGTGTTTCCTGAGAAAGAGAAGTCGCACTTTTTATCTGTAGCGTACCATCTATAGTCTGTAATTTATCACAAGTAATGCCTGTTGCTTTATTAACGAACAACCCTTCACCTCCTACGTGAAGCAATTCCGGAATATCCAGCGATTTACTTTGTAAAGATATTGCTAACGAACCCTCTCCCTCTTTATAATATACAGGAGAAGCTGAACAACAAACTTTGGATAGTAAGGGCAAGTTACAACTGGTAAAATTTCCAGATAAATAGAACTGTCCTCCCACTTCTTTCAAGACTGGCATTGTGATTGAAGCAAACATGGGTATTTGGATATATCCATATCCATCTATGATTTCCAAGTCGGGAAATTTGGCATTGCTTCGCATTTGGCCTGTCACATTTAGATTTCCATATACATGTTGAATTGTCGATATGGTATAATCGATATTGTTGGTGGTTGGCTTACAAGTGAAGTCTTTGATATTCTTGAACGTGATTTCAGGGAACTTATTATTCGTGAGACTGGTGATGACAAAATTTACATTTGACAAATCTTCGGCTGTTTCAATTTTGGAGAGCTGCACCTTGTTTATAATTTCAATCTGGGGCGCTGTTTCTCCGAAGGTTTCAAATCGGGCGTTCGGCAACAGCAGTGTTCCGCTCACATCTTCAAGATAATCCAGCGTGATGCTTCCAAGTGTGGTGATCTTGCTCCAGTCGGGAAGTTGTTTGAGTGCCGTGAAATTCTTTATCTTTATCTGTCCCTTTATCGTTGTCAGTTTGTCCATTCCACCGAAAGCCTGAAGCACGTCATTTCGTTGGGGAACAAAACTACCGGTAGGAGGAGCTTCCATATTGGCTTCCATAATAATACTTCCGTTTACTGTTTCGATTTCCGGAAGGTTGATGGTTTCCAACATCACGGGGACGGTATGGAAATCAAGGCCACCGGTCTCTTTCAGCTTAAGGAAGCTCATGGAAGTCAGCTTGGCAAGATTGTTTACGGACAAGACCCCTCCGACACTTGTCAGTTCCGGTATTTCCAAAGACGCAATCGAACCGGCTGCTGTGTTCTCTTCATTGAGTCCTTGAAGATTCAGATCCTGACCTACAGTAGTCAGAACCGGAAACTCAAAACTCTGTAACGACGACGCATTGAACATCACGCTTCCTTCAATAGTTGCCAGTTTCTCGAATAGGACATACGTCACTTGGTCGTTATATACCGATATGTCTCCGGAGAGTGTTTCCAATGCTTTCATGGAAATCATGTGAAGTTCCGTAGCTTTCGAGGCGACATCGGCCGAACCTACCTGCAAACCTCCGGCCGAAACGATATTTTCCAACCCTGTCAAGTCTGCACCGTTGTAACTGTTACGAATGACAATGTTGCCAGTAACCTCTTTCAAAGATGCCAATGCAGATATGTCAGTGATTTTTTCTGCCTCTTCCGCATCAGAGCCGATAATCAGGTTCCCTTTGACAACGGTTGTTTTGGTTGCGGCAAAAGAAGCTACCTCCTCGGTGGTCTTCAACTCCACATCTCCGTCAGATTCTATTTCGCTTTTCACCACTTTATAGGCATATTCGCGGGCATCTCCGTTATAGGATGTCACCCGGAAGGTTCGTTCGTTATCCCAGTCCGTTACCGTTTCAAGAGCAGGTATGATTGTTGCAGAAGTTGTGTACTTGAATTCCACTTCGGCGTTGTTCAGCGATACCGTATAGGGAACGGTTATTGTTACTGTATTGTCCGTAATGTCGGCCGTGTACGATTTCCCGTCCACGGTCATTACAACTGACGTGATGAAATTCTCATCTGCATCTTCAGGTATAATTTCATCGTTTTTGTCACACGCTCCCAAAAAGAACAAGGATAGGAGCATGGGAAGAAAATAAATTTTCATACTTGTAATTTTTATTATTTGGTTAGATCCTCAAAAGAAAATACCTCCGTAGAAACTTCGCCCAGCCAGCCGCTTTTGGCCAAGACACCGCATTGTACTTTGATAAAGTCAATATATTGCAGATTGGCTTCCGTTCCATCGGCATGGATGGCATTGGAAATTTTGAAACCGTTCCTTTGACCGCTTCCATCCACCGTACTGCCGCCTTCTATCTGGTCGTTTCCGAAATTATCCACGTACCCCCAGTCATAACTCTGATTATCCCAATAACCGGTTTGAGAATCTTGGGTGTTGCGGGCGGCCAGACAAGTGCCTGTCAGGGTATAACTGTTTTCCGAAATCCAAGCCGGATAATAATAGTCTTGTGTATGATAAGCGGACAGATAGTCTACCCAGCCGTTTCTACCGTCGGAACTGATCCATTGGACATCCATTTTTTTGCCTTCCGGACGGTAATAGGTCACTTCAAAATTCTGTATTGTTTCTTCCTTGCCTGCTTCAGATCCTTTCAGTTCGTACCACTCGTCATCCGGCAATCCGTTTCCGTTTATATCTTGCATGACCCATACGATACCCGGTTCGGAACTGCCGTCAAAGGCGTTCCCCTGAACACAGAAATCATATTGGTTACCCGAATTGGGAATACTGTGGTCGAAGCCGACGATGATATAACCCCCGAAAGAACCTAAAGAGACGTGCAGTTTGTCTTTCAAACGCTGTGTTGCCCATGCGACAGCCGCTTCAGGGGATGTTTCGTTGCCGGTCATACCGCCTATCGTGCTCGTCTCGTTGATAAATTGGCCGGGAGCTGGGGTATATTCATAGACTTTATTCCAGAGCTTGGAACTTCCCGAAGCCCGGAAGCCGTCTTGTTCCTTTTTGTCCACACAAACGACTTTTACGGTGGCAGTGACAGCCGTTTTCCCTTTGTCGATATTCCTGCTTATTTTTTCCGTCGGTGTGTCTTCCGACACAGTACAGGAGACGGTGTATTCTCCGGGTGCGGACGGCGTGAACTTGAACATGCGTTCCACTTCTCCTTCCATGACCTGACCGTCCACACTCCACTCAAAACGGGGATTGTCGAAATACTCCAACAACGGACGCAGGAAAACAGGACGGTCGGCAAAAGTGTACCTGTCCGTGGATGTTTGCAGGTAAGACGGGGTCGGGAATTTGACAACGTAGGGCATCGTTTCCACGACCTCTACGCTTACGTCTTTCGTTGTTGTCCCATCTATATTGGAAGCGTTGATTGTCACCGTATAAACACCGAGTTCTTTTTCATTGAAAGTATAAGTATTCTCGGTGGAAACGATTTTTCCTTCCCGTACCCATTCGATTTTGAACCCTTCGACATCCGAATGCTGAATATCGGGAGTAAATGTGTAATCGGTATTCCGGACGACTTTTAGCCCCTGCGAAGGTAGTGCCAGTGAGATGACCGGAGGGGTGAGTTCTTTCACTTCTACTTTCAGTTCCTCTTCGGCATAGCCTTCCGCATTGTCTACTCTTAGTTTGACATAAAAATCCCCGCATTCATTCCATGTACGTTGAAGAGACGGACCCGAAGAAACCAGCGTACCGTCTATCGTCCAAGCAAAAAGAGCATCTTCAACATTCTGGTATGTCGGGGCGATAGTCAATTCGTGATCGACCTTGACCGTGTAAATACCGGTCTCGCTGTCAAGTTCTATTATAGGTTGTCCTCCTACTTCTTCGGTAATGACTTCATCCTTGTTGCAGGAGGTGAACAGCATACAGGCAGAAATAATAAAATAGTAAAAACGATGCATGATGTGTGGATTTTAGAAAAATAACAGTGATACCCCCGACAGAAGGGATATCCTTGTATTCTTTTTATTGTATGGTGATATCATCAATACAGATATAAGCCGGAGTATTCAAACCGTATGCTCCCGAATCCGAACCCTCGAAGTTGAATTTCACACTTTGCACCCCTTCGGCATTGATTTCCCAATAATCCCATGTCGTGATAGGATCAACCTGTTGTTGGCCGTTACGATAATCGGCTAAAAGACGTTTGTAAGTGCGGATCAGACCGCCATTCGCATCATAACATTCCAGATTCACTTGGAAATACCCTTTCATCTCTTTCAGAGGAGTCGCTACCCCCGTAGAACCGAACTGATTACCATAAGTAATGACACCATAAGTGTATGAGGTGTTGCAGATCCACAGGCCGACCAATTTCCGGGGAACATTGAAATAAAATTCCGGTTTAGCCATCCATGCCTGATTGTAAGCATCCACATATCCGTAAACGACACCGAAGTTGCTACCGCTGTGTCCGGCCTCCTTGTCCTGTCCTTCCGCTTCCACCGCAGTGTTATAAACAGAACACTGGTTCAGATAGGAATACCACCAGTCTCCGGTATTCCCCGACTGATTGGAGCGGATATTCCAGTTGGAAAGTGCGATGCCACCGCTGGAGTACTCCGTGCTTCCACCGACTGTATTAAACATTGAAAGGAAGAGATATTCTTCCGGAGTATTGTCGTAAATGGTGGTTACTTGAGGATACCCTTGGTACGAATAAAGATTTTCTCCGGCCGAGGTAGGGCCTGCCAACATGCCGGAATCGAAATCGTCGAAAGTGATAGTCAAGGTACCGTCCGGATTTGTCACAGCACGGGTTTGCGGAGTTCCGGAATAAACCGGTTCCATCAAAAAGTCATCGTCCGAGCTACAGCCGGAGAACAAGGCGGTTGCGGTAAATAGACAAGCACCTGCCAGAAAGCGTAATTTTCTTTTCAAAGGTCACTCGTTTTAATGTAAAACATATTATTAACAAACACAAAAAATTCCCGTTCGTGCGGACTTACACGAACGGGAATATGTCTGTCTTCAAATATTGAATGGCCGATGAGCTATTCCTTATTTGATTACGACCCGTATATCCCGCAGGTGTAAATCTCATTCCGGTCATGGCAGGTCTTCTGACTCGTCCCGGTCATCGTGCCTTCCCGGTATTACACCAGTGGCAAAAGTTCGATGTTCGTTTTTTGTGGACTCACAGCAGCGGGTACTGTCCCGGATTTTTACCGGGTTCCCTTTTCATTCGGAAGGCGTAAACCTCCCGAAACCATTTTCCGGCTGCAAAATTATCTATATTACATGTCATATCCAAACAATTCACATAATATTTACGATAAAACACACAAAGCATGATAACCGTGTCGCTTTAATTAGAGCATTCAAGTTTACGACAAACGAAGACGGTAATTATCATACACAATATCCATAAACCAACAAAACAGCTTGCCATTTTCCATAACAATGCGTTCTGGAATAGATAACTGTTAGCTGCAATTATGCAAGCAAAAAAAGCAGACAGAATAATGACTATTAATATCATGCACCAGAAATTAATCCTATAAATTTATGGAAAACAAGTAAGGGAATGGAAGTTCCGTTGCCGCATGGATGCAGGTGAAGGACCTTCTCTTTTAACGTTGGATACGCCAATGCACGCCAACGGAAGACTCTGATATTATCTGTTTGGAAAGGATATAGGATGTGCGTTACTTTGTCGCATATTCAGAATCTTAAAAAGAATTTTAGTATGGAACTGACAATTATTGAAACAAGCGCGTATTAGGAGTTGAGAAAGCTGGTCAGCACGCTGGTCGTACAGATGGGCGACTTCCAGAAAAAGATTGCCCCGCCTGCGCCGGACAAGTGAATGGATGCGCAGGACGTATGTGATGGACTTATGCCCAAACACTTTCTGAAGAGTTTCCAGCAGCATCCCCTTGAGTATGGCCAGAACGGCAAATGCGTGGCGTCCGATGTGCGGGGTGACCTCGCCCCGGAGTTGCATTTCCTGCCTATGATTCCAAGACTGAGCCGCATGGCATTGTATTCACCTACCGGAAAGACACATTCGGGGAGTCTTTCTTTTCATCCGTACCCCTATATTTTTCAATCAGTTCGATAGCAATGGGCAATAATTTTACGACATACGCCACTCCCGTTTTTATACGGTTGCCCATCAGCCATGTACCGCCGTCGGAGTCGGTATGGATATTATCGTATGTTATGGCTTTCAAGTCCACATAGGAAAGACCGGTGAAGCACATGAACAGGAACATGTCGCGCATGGCACGCTGGCGTTTGTATCTCGGTTCTATATGGATTATCCTTTGCAGTTCCTCTTCGGAAAGGAAAGAACGCCTCTTGTATTCGGGCATACACTCGAATGATGCGAACGGATGAACCCGTATCCAGCCTTTTTCCTGCGCGATATACATCAGCCACTTCAAGGTATTGACACGCCCGAAGACAGTGGAGTTTGCCAAAGCGCATGTACCGAGCATCCAGTTGTAGTAATCCTCGATGAATGATTTCTCAAGTTCTTCGATGACAATATCCTCTGCATTCTTCTTGCTTTTCATGAAAAGCAGGAGACTCTTGTAATCGGCAACCAGACCGCAGTAGGTGCTTTCGGCTTTCTCTATGCCGATTTTCTTTTTATACGGTTCCAGCTGTTCCCTGAAAAGGTTCATAAGGGTGTGGCATTCCTCTGAGAAGCCGACATAGCGGTTATAGACTTTCTTGGCTGTAACAAAACTGTCGTGGTCGCAGATGTACTGGTAGTGCCTGGTGATTTGCGCCTTGATATTGTCAAGCTCCTGATTGAGTGTACGGGCCTCCTCGGACTTGCCTTTGGCCCGGTTGGTTTTGACGTCCCACAAAGCGAGGGACACTTCTTTCTTACAACTGAAACCGGCTTGGGTTCCATTGATGGTGATACGGCCCATAATCGGTGTCTTTCCGTTTTTTACAGACTGTTTATTCTCAAAACACTTAGCTATACATGGTCTGCGATAAGCTAAGAGAGATTCCCCTTACACAAAAGCATGGCATCTCCTTGTCGTATCTCGCCTTTATACTTTTATGTATAGTAGTCTACCGGATCGAATGAACAAGACCTATCCCATACATAAACCAATTTAGACTGCTATGTTATTTTTGAGGAAGAAGATGGAATGAGACCAGATACCCTCTTTAAGGCTGACTGTAAGTCGATTAAATGTAGAAAAAGATTGCTTTTGTCACAAGTAAAGTGTATATTTGCATTGAAAGAATCGTTCTTTGACAGAGGCAAAAGAAAACAGAATATTGTAATTCGCTCGTTTCTAAATCGTTACCTGATATTAGTTAAACAGAAATAACTGTTTGATTTTCAATTAGATAGAGATTGTATGATGTTTCGATTTGTTGCACGGGTTCGACTATACGGCCTTTTTCGGCAAATCCGATCTGGAACGGGCCAAAGCGATCAGCGGAGGAGTCGATTTTCTGCAAGCTCCCGAACGCGAGGAGCCGAAGAAGCTGTTTATCAAGGAGGCGCTGCTGTTGCGGCAGGCGTTGTCGCTCTGTCAGAGTTTGTTGAACTACGAGCAGCGTCTCGAAGCGGCCTATTTCGAAGCTGTGCGCACGCTGTTGACGCGCATCGAAGGCAAGGGCAAAATGTCGCTGCGCGAAATCAACGCACGGATCAACGAGCTGCTCAAACAGAGCATCAAGAGCGACGGTGTAATCAACCTCTTCTCCGACGTCGAGGAGGAGTTTTCGCTGTTCGATCCGAAATTTCTCGAAGAGATCTCCCGGATGAAGGAGAGAAACTTCGCCGTCGAACTGTTGCGCAAGCTGATTGCCGAACAGGTGCGAATTTATCAACGGACCAATACGGTGCGGGCCGAAAAATTCTCCGAGATTCTGTCCCGTGCCATGAGCAATTACCTCAAAGGGTTGCTGACCAACGAGGAGGTAATTCAGGAGTTGCTGAAAATCGCCCACGAGATCGCCCACGGCAAAGAATCCGACAAAGCGCTCGATCTGAACGACGAAGAGCTGGCATTTTACGATGCGCTGACCAAACCCGAGGCCGTACGCGATTTCTATACGAACGAACAGTTGGTTGCCATTACACGGGAACTGACCGATGCGCTGCGCTGCAACAAGACGATCGACTGGAACCTCAAGGAGAGCGCCCGTGCCGGTATGCGTCGGATCGTGAAACGACTGCTCAGGAAGTATGATTATCCGCCCGAGGGACAGGAAGATGCGTTGAGTACGATCATGAAGCAGTGCGACATGTGGAGTGAAAACAGCTGACGGATTGGCCGTCGGAAAAGCGTGATAACTCCGGTCTGCCGGGGAATCGTTATGTCTTGGATATTCCTCCTTCGGCCTTGCGGCTTCGTTCCGTGAATTTTCTGCTCATCGCTGTTTGCGAACCGTATCCTGTCGGTCTCGGATCGCCTTGCGGATTTGTCGCTGCTCGGCACTCACCCCTGCTGCATGGCCTGTTCGAGCGCGCCTACGATCCGCTCCTTTTCGCTGCTGCCGTCCGTGGAGAGACGCAGAAGCGGCAGGCCGATCTTGACGAGAATACCGTTTTTGCGCCGGTCGCGGGCGACCTGCACCTCGTCGAAGCGGTGGTGGAGCACGCCGTCCACCTCGATCCCCAGAATCGGCGTGTTGTCCATCCGGTTGTAGAGCAGAAAGTCGAGATGCGAGCGGCGGCGGACGAAGAGGCGCTCCTCGTCGGACAGCTCGACGTTCCGTCCGACCAGATCGTACAGCCGGTAGTGTCGGTGGACGCCGATGGCGGAAAACCGATCCTCCTCGGCGAGAATTCCTCCGATGAGCCGTTCGGCGATCCGTTCGGCCGGCGATTCGCGTTTCGCATCGGAGGCGAACCGCATGGCGGCGTACTCCGTATGCTGCCGCTCGATCCAGTCGCAGGTGGCGTCGATCTGGCGCTGATTGTAGATCCGGCCGTTATGGGAGTAGGTTTTCGAGGCGGTTGTCGTCAGGACCGTAAAGGGATAGTCGCCCTTCGGTTCGGTCATGATGAGCAGCTCGTTCCGGTAATATTTCCGGTTGCAGAAGTCGATGATGAGCGGATGGCAGCGGTAATGTTCGCGCAGCAGCGTGACGGGCAGCCGTTCCCCGAAGACCCGTTTGAAGGAGGAGAGGATGTTCTGCCGCACGTAATCGTAAGCGTCGGGCACCCGATGTTTGTCGCGCAGCTCCTCGGCCTTCGCCCTGAGCTGCTCCTCCACGATATGCGGCAGCTGCCGGCTGTCGCCGATGATGATGATATTCCGGCAACAGGCGCAGCAGACGGCCGCCGTGAGGATATCGACCTGCGACGACTCGTCGATGATGACATAGTCGAGCAGGTGCCCCGCGCCGATCGAAGCGCACAGCGAATGGGTCGTACTCAGCACGACCGGATAGCGTTCGACGAAGGTGCGGAAATGCGTCCGGTAGTTCTGCATCGTGAACGGGGGCCGCTCCTCTTGCCGCGCTTCGTTCAGGCGTTCGTATTTGCGGTAGAGCATATCGCGGAACAGCGCTTCCGACACCTTCCCGTATGCTTCGATCAGGCTCTTCGCACGCTGCTCGTCGGACGGTGCCCCGAGCCGGGCGATGCGGGCCGAGAGCTCGGCGATATAGGTTTCGTAGAACTTGCGATCGGCATAGGCGGGCAGCAGCTCCGCATCCGCGAACAGCCGCTTCCCGGGCCACGCGCCGCACCGGAACAGCAGTCCGGCCCGCAAAGCGAGCGACGGCCTTCCGCCCTGCCACCTCTCGGTAACGAGATGCCGGAACGACAGCGCACGCCGGCTGTCGATCGGACGGAAGAAACAGCGGTCGACCCGCCGCATCCGCGCTTCGTCCAGCGGTTGTTCCCACAGCAGATGACGGTACTCGCATTGGGCATAGGAGCGTTTCCTCCGCCGGCAACCGCCACGTAGGGTCGGGCATGAAATCCTGCTGTTTGTCCGCGAAAAAGGCCTGCCGTCTGGTCCGGTTTCCCAGTTCGGCCATCAACGCCCCGTACTCGTATTTCGACAGTTTGTCGCGCACGTTGTCCACCGCCGCATTGTTGTTGGACACGACACCGACGGTTTTTCCCTGCATCAGCAGATTGGCGACGATGTTCAGAATCGTCTGCGTTTTTCCCGTGCCGGGAGGTCCCTCTACCACGCTCACCCGATTGCCCAGCGCCCGCTGCACGGCGAGTTTCTGGCTGGCGTTGCAGCCGAAGGGATAGACGAGGGCCACGTTGTCGACATCGCACGCCGCCGTCCGCCCGTTCAGATAGGCATACAGCGCCGTACGGGGATCCTGCGGATCGATGCGCTGCATCGTCTCGGCGAGCAGGGCGGCGATCGAACTTTTCTTCTCCCCTTCGGGAACCTCCTCTGCGGCTTCCGTATCGGTCTCCGACTCCAGAGAGGCTTTGGCTGCGAGAACCTCCGCGAAATAGGAAAGTAGCCGCTCTTTGTCTGCGGGGAGCGGCTGCGCATCGACCGCTTCGATCCGCGACTTCTCGATCGCCGGCGAACGCAAGCCCTCTCCGGCGCCCAGCCGGACATATTTCCCGTAGTCGAACAGCGTATCGTACGGCTCCTGCAACGTTCCGTCCTTGTAGATGCGTACCTGCCGGCGTGTGGCGAGCAGGGGATAACAGACTACATGCTCTTTGCGATAGCGGAATACCCGCGCCGCGCCGTAATCGACATACACATACGCTCCGGCCGGTCGCAGCCCGACGATCTCCGACGTCTTGTCAACGTAGGCGTCGCGCCGCTTGTCGTGTACGAAAATCAGTTGGTCGGTCATCGTTCGGGTCGTTTATCGGGAATTAAAAACCGCTTTACCCTCACAAAGATAGTCATTTTGCCGCGATGGGTAAGAAGATGATAATTGGTCCGGTATTATTCGCATTCGCGCGACCATAGCTCGTAAAGTTCGCGGCTGAGCGCGATGACCTGCTCGGAGAGGGCTTTCAGCTCGCGCGTGCGGCGCTCCAGAAGAAGCACTTGTCGCGGAATCGCCGTATGCGAAAAATGCGTGTTGACGGCCCGTACGATCTGGTTATAGTTGTTGCCCACGCGCTGTATCTGCTCGTAAAACTGATTCAGACGGGTCACATATCGGCCCAAGGTCGGGTCGATACGCACCACGCGAAACTCTTCGGCGAAGATTCTTTTGACGATAAACCGGCTGCGGTTGTGTTCCAGTCCAGCCTCCGCAAGCATCCGGCAGAAACGGATATTTTGCTGCTCATCGAGCCGGAACGAGTACTTGTAACTGGCTTTTCTCTCTTTGTGCTGTTCTTCCATATGTCAAGGTTTAAGGGGGCGCGACTCGGGAGCGGCACCCGGCCTCGCAGAGAAGGACCTTTGTCGGACAAACACCGGTTTGTCGGACAAAGGTACACCTTGCTACCGTCCGGCGACGGTAAATGCGTCGAGACGACGCAGGGTACGACCGATGGTTCGAACCCCTCGGCCCGCGGTGCTTCCCGGGCTGCAATATTACAACGCTTTTCGCTTGATAACAAGTCGTTTGATCGGCCTGGAACGGCCTCCATGCGACATACGTCGAAAGCATCCGAAGGGATACTATCTTCGCTCCGCGAGATGAATGACAGCCCTCCTGCTATCATGCGATGACAGCTGTCTGTCACGGATGTACTGCTATCGATGAAGTACTGCTATCATGGACGTATATCCATCATAGCTCCGATTCATTGCACGAAGTAATTCATTCACTGACTTCATTCCGTCACGGACGCAAGTCATTCACGATACGCATCAAACTTCGTTTTGCCGATTATCTCCGTAACGACCAAAGCGAGCGGCCCGATAAGGGCCGCTCGCTCCGTTACCGTGCCGTCGGAGTCGGTATGCAGCCGGCTTCGTGCTCAACGGCGGGGTAATCTTCTTTTCCTCGTGTCGATCCGTCCGAGACCTCGACGACCTGTTATTCGGCCGAAGCCGCCGACGCCAGCCGCTCGCCGAAAGCCTCCATCGCGCGGCCGATGACCGTCTCGGAGAATTTGGCGTAGTGGCGCGTCATGTTGGTGTT
>OMGS01000135.1_pt1 | contig 64239 bp, 46 predicted proteins | sample 1646081 | NCBI WGS metagenome assembly OMGS01 (sample SAMN05578591, study PRJEB25193) | human gut metagenome | biome: Human Microbiome; feature: human-associated habitat; material: feces | host: Homo sapiens | place: USA:Birmingham | reverse complement strand
GTAGGTAGTAGGGACTGGCGGCCATGGTTCATGCCCTCACCCCACGGATGCGGTAAGCCTGGCGGGCGCGTTCGCGAGTCAGGCCGAAGGAGCGGCGAGCTTCCTCTTCGGTCGGGAAGACAGCCACCGACTCTTCGACCCAGCGCTGGCATTCCACGCGGGAAATGCCCTGATGGACGCGATGCCAGCGACGTTGCCGGGTCGGGCCGTGGAAGGTGCAAATCTCTACGAGGTAACGCATATCAGGCACTCCATTCCTGTTCCAGCAGCCAGGTACGCAGCAGCGCGCTATTCACCATGCGCAGCTTCCCCAGCTTCACCGACGGCAGCACACCCCGGTAAACCCAGGCGCGAGCGGTGCCGTAGCTGATGCCGTTGCGCTCCGCCCACCGTTCGATGGACTCCACATCCTGTTGCGGCCCTATCAGGGCGCCGGGGTTAAGCTCTTCCAGTTCCATGCTCGTTCCGTCACTATTCGTTGCAACAGCACCGCAGGGGCAAATCCACGGTGTAATTATTGAACTCAAACGGAGTCTATCAGTTCAGATTTAGAGTTCAAATATTGAACTGATAATTTTATAGATCAATATGGAATCAATTCAGGATAGAGCTATAGCTTTGATTTATAAGGCTGGGCTTGACGAACTGGTAAGGCAATCTGATATCTCTTGGAGCAGGTGGAAGAATCTGCGCCACCGGAAAGCTCGCATCAGTACCGAGGAGGTTGAGGTACTGGTAAAGCTGTTCCCTAGCTATGCGCTATGGATCGCCAGCGGCCAAGTCGCTCCGGAAGCAGGACAAACAAGCCCCGACTATGACGAAGCCAATCGAAACTTGCCCAATCAAAACGCGGGATAGCGATCACTAGAAAAGTAGCACTGCGATGGTATGCCCTACGGACGGAAGGCAAGAATGAAAGCTGACAAGGACGATGCACCAGAGTACTTAAGAAGAAAACGGAGCCAGAGCTTTGGTAAATGGTCGCTCGCAATTGCTCTAGGGCTAGGACTTTCAGGGTTGGCTTTACACATGGCAGGAAATAAACTCTCTTTCCTTCCAAAACCACAACCCAGCCAACCCTCTAGACTTGAGAAACCTGCTCACACCCCTAACGATAACACTCCCCAAAACCAGCCCCAAAAGACATCAGAAGAACTTTTTTGGGAAAGTGTTAATGCACGCAATCATCAACAGAGCCAGCCTAAGCAAACTGTTTATAACGATAGTAATTACAGGCCACAAAAACCGGCCAACACCTACACACCGCCAGCCCCCCATCGAGTAGTATCTGCGCCTCAGCAAACACAGCAACACCAAACCAATCGAGCAAGCCGCGAGCGAACCTCTAAATGGATCAAAAGCTGGAATGGCGGTACAAACTATCTGGCGGAATGGCTATCCATAAACAATTACATAGATGGCTCCAGTATCTGTGCAAATCATCGACGCGGATCAATCAACTTCCGCGAATGCCGTAAAGCTGCCAAGCAGTATTTCCATGAGCAGTGCAGAATCTGGCGTGCTCGTTATGACAGTGACCGCAAGGTAAGCAGTGATCGAATGAAGACACGTTACTGCACTGCGGCGAGCAGCTTCAACCCAATGGGATAGTTTAATTAAAAACTTCAACCGGAAGGCTTAGGAGAAATCATGTTGCAGTTCGATCCAAACTGGCGATTTTATTCTCCAGGCACAGTCGGGACTGACGTCGTCAACGAAATAATTCAATATGTAATAAACCGTGTAGCAGCTGACTGCGGCAGAAAAAAAATTTTAGAGACATTCAAGCGTCGTTTCGCACAATCTGTTGGCGCTACAACGGGCACAAGTTCGTCCGAGAGCTGGGCAGAAACCGATTTAGAAAACTTTATGCGCCAATCGGCAGATCAGAATGCCGCACTGTTTGCAGAAGCACTTCATGACGGACTTTTGGATATTAAGTCTACGAGCGTAAACGCAGCCATTCCTTCGTGGGAGTACGTCAATAAATACCTAGTTCCGTGTGGTCTCGCTATCTCTCCACCAAATCTCGTTACAACCCCTGATTTCAAGCCAGTTTCTGTCCCGACAAATGTACCATCGCTTGATGCAAAAGCCAATGAAGTGATACAGAACTCACTTAGCACGTCAGAGCATCTGCTGGCATCAGGGAACAATCGCGCAGCTGTACAAGAAATCCTTTGGTTGCTTGAGACGATCTCGACCGCTTTTCGTGGAATCGACTTTCCAGATGGGAACGTTACCGGAAAATACTTTTCAAAAATAATCACTGATTTGCGCCGGCTGCATCGTGGGCAAACGTTGGACCGAGTAAGTGCTTGGCTGGAAAGCATTTATGGGTATCTCTCTGCACCCGATGGTGGTGGTATCCGCCACGGAGCTGCTCTAATGGATCATGAGGAGCTGACTTTGGGTGAAGCTAGATTATATTGCGACCTATCTCGAAGCTACATCACGTTTCTTCTACATGAGTACACCCGACTGCAGGCCGAGCGACATTGCATTTGACATTGAAAGTCTCTTGCAGATACAGACTACCCACAGAGAACTCACATACAAAAGCCTTTTTAATGTTCGAGCAAATATATTGATAAAAACTTAGACCACATTACCCCTCTGCCGCAGATCGCAGCAAACAAGGAGGTTCCATGCCGAAAGTTAAGTTCCCTAGCAATTGTGCCGAAATCGAAATATTCAAGTTCTGCACAGAAGTTGAGAGCCACGCGGGCACAGATAAGTTACTAATTGATTTCTCATCAATGGGAAGGATCGAACCATTCTCGATGACCTACGTAGCCAAACACATCAGAGATTTCAACAGAAATAATCAATCTACAAAAGTTTGCTGCAGTGGACACCAAAATAAAGAATACGCGGCAAATATGGGATTTTTTAGAGCGTTTGGCTTAAAGCATGGAAGAGAGCCGAACTGCAAAGATGGAAACGAGCGATTCGTACCATTCACAATTCTACGAACCCAAACCATTGTGGATGAGGCGCAAAAGGAATGGAAAGTTACCCAGGACATAATTGAAAGACGCTCAGAGCACTTAGCAAAAATCCTGTCTAGAGAAGAGCACGGCAACTTGGTAGATGCTTTAACCTATTCAATCAGAGAGGTCATGCGAAACGTTATCGAGCACAGCAAGTCTCGCAGCATAGAATACTGCGCTCAATTCTGGCCAACATACAACAAAGTAGAAATTGCCATCATCGACAATGGAATAGGATTGAGGCAATCGCTATCAAGCAACCCCTTTATCCAAGTTCAATGTGACTCGGATGCCATTCAGCAGGCACTAATGCCAGCAATTTCCAGCAAGAATTTCAAGGGAGTGATAATAGACAGAGATGATCCGTGGCACAACTCAGGATTCGGATTATATATGATAAGCCGAATTTGCAGACTTGGGGGGAGCTTTCTAATATGCAGCGGAGACCATGGGATAGCCCTAAATGAAAATGGCAAGCAACATATTGAACTAGGCCATAAAATAACGGGAACCGCCGTAAGAATGGTGCTAAACACAAGTAAACTTACCGAACTAAGTAAGATGCTAGCCAAATTCAGGGATGAAGGCTATGAAATTGCAAAAGAAATTAAAGGTGTAGGCATGTACACTGCCTCTGCGGCATCTCAAATGCTATCCAGAGACTTCAAGAAAACGACCTAATATCGTTGCAAGTCATCTGCTCGGAGCGGGCCAAATCACTTGAAAGAAAATTTAGAGAGCCTCGCAAATATTGCATTTTCACCTTTCATCAAGGTCCGTTATGGGTCGATAGCTGACTCTCGCCAGCGGCTGCAACCGGATAACAGCTGCCCCCGGGAAGGCCAGCCATTGGCCTGGCGGTTACAAGGTGCAACGGACCCACGGGCATTTCAGGCCATTGCTAACCAGCATTAAACAGGGGGAAGCACCAACACAGTCGCCTGAACATCGATTCGAAACCCATAGTTCTGAAAAAAGCGGCGCTTCAGCTCATGGTCGATGACAGCGAACGCAGTATGGCGCTTATTACAAGCGAATGCTTTCTTGTGGCGGAAGCGATTTAAATCAGCTGGATGGTATTGACGGAGAAAAAGAATCGTCGACTCTAATTGCAAGATAGCATGCGATTGCCAGCCAGCCCTCTGATCTTTCAGCTCCACTAAGTACAACAGATCCTCTGTGCTCAACATCCCATCACAGCGTCCCCTCGCTGGCTCAGCGTCATCCTGAATCACGCATTTGTCGATCGCTGTGAAGGTGACGGCCCGGCTTTCAGGGTTCTCAACAGTAGCAATCCACTCCGCCGGGGTGGTGGTATCGACATAGGCGCGAGTTGTGTTCTGATCATCACACAAGCCAAACTGTACTTGATTGAACGGACCGCTCTGACATCCTGGATTGAAGAAATCCACTTAAATAGCCTCTTCCAGTTCCAAAAGCTTATCGAACAACTCGTTGCCTACGCGCAACCAATTATTCAGTAGGTTACTGTCTGAAGGTATGCCCTCGAAGCATGGCAACTGGGTAATACTGCCATCGCGCTCATTGCACTGATAAATCGCCACATCGTCGGCCTGCAGCAAAGCCTCTTCAGGCACGATGTCGTAAAGTGAGGAAAGTAGATCCTCTCGCTTTTGCTCAATGAGACGCTTCTGAAGATGCCTTCCCTGAATCGCAAGGCTGAGGTAATTGACGACATAGGGGCTGTGTGTGGTTAACACTAGACGGTTGTACTCACCCTGACTGTTGAAAGCTAAGAGGCTTTTGAGTATGTCCCACTGCGATGATGGGAAAAGATTCTGCTCCGGCTCCTCAACGATGTTGATAAACGCCTGCTTATTGAAACGAGAAGAAAGCACGGAGATCGCGGCCCGTTTTTGCTCTTCCGTTAGAGCTAAATTTGCAAAAATACTCGCTACTTCTTTTTTGAACCGGTCTGTTTCCTCAGCACTCATGGACTGCTGACTTTCCCCGCCGCCATCCTGTATGGTGCCGGCAAGGTACTGGCTCACTAGATACACGGGAACGATAGATTGAAAACCACTGGAGGCATCAGTAAGCCGCAGCTTATGCCCTTTCCCCTTGAGGTTCAGGATATCATTTAACTTATCGTACTCAATCTCGCTGTCGTTGATAGGCAACTTCACAGACTCCTTCAAGCTCTGCTTGGCCTGATCGAACGCCGAAAGGAATTCCTTCAGCGACTCCGAAGAGAGCTTCAGCTCCTTGGGATGTCGGACGTATGAGATGAAATTGCGCTCCGCTGGAACGTACATTACCTGAGGTAGCTTGTAGTATTGGCGGGAGGACTCAGCAATGCTCAAGAGGCTCTTGGCGTAACTGATCTTACAAGCCTCACCCTCATACTCAAATTCCGAATCTCCTCGGTCACTCGTTTCCAGATAATTTTCCAGACGGTGATAGGTCAGAAATTGGTTCTTCAAACGCCCTTTACGCTCAAACCACTTACGCTCGTAATCTCCACGAACCACAGCCTTTTCGATCCACGCGAAGGTGGAGTACAGCTTGGCCAGTGTACTTTTGCCAGCGCCTTGATTGCCGATGAAAATGGTAACGCGCTTGAAATCAATCCAGCCATCATTTTCCACCAGGCCAGGGCCGATAGGACCGAAGTTCTTAACGCGGAGCCGAATCATTGTGTATCTCCAATGAAATCAAGTCGTGCTGCATGTTTGTCTTGCCCAAATCTCTTCCCGCGTCACAAGTATCCTGCGATGGGCCTCTTCGCTGAGAGGTAAAGCGCTAATTTACCTGCTATTTCGCTAGTCTGAAATTCTCGTCATCTGACGTCTCCATCAATTTCAACGCCCGGAGGAAGAAGAGCGTTCGGCAGCAAGGCTGAACCAGCTAAAAATGGGCGACGGGGCTTGCATGCACACATGCTGCTGTGCCATACGGCAGGTGGGTGACTTACCGCTCCGCGCTGAGCTATTGCGCTACTGACTGGAAGCCGGCACTCAAAGTTACCCGAAGCAAGCCTCCACTGGATAGGCTTGGATGTCCTAGATCGCCGATGACGGCTCCTGACCATTATCAAGCATCAAACACCTGTCGAAAATGTGTCGAAATCAATGGTACGAAGAGCTACGGAGGGAGACGTCTAGACAGCGAAAACAACAGCATTGGAACGTACAGAAATGCTTCAAAGCCCTGTCTTAAAGGGTTCGATTCCCTTCGCCCGCTCCAGATTCCAATGCAAAAGCCCCTGACACCAACCAGTGCCAGGGGCTTTCTGTTTTCAGGCTTTACCGCGTAAAGCCCGGGAAAGATCGGAAGCGCCCCCTGGATTTCGGCGGAGACGCAGCCGGAAGGTTCCTCTCCCTTACATCATCAGCGAGTAGGCCCGCTCCAACTGGTCCAGATCGATATCCAGGGGCAGCGGCAGGGGCGCTTCGCCGATGCGCTGCTCGCTGGCGAACTTTCCCTCGGCCAACACACGTGCCGGGTCGTTGAGGGCGAGGAAGTCACCCCCGTCGTATTCCCAGAAGTTCAGCGGTGAGCGGCCGGAATAGGTTTCGTTCCAGCATGCGACGTACGAACGTTCGCCCAGGACTTTCGGACGGCAGGAAACGTAGGGTTCCAGATAGACCTCATGGGTGAGGTACAGGAAGGTGAGGTCATCCACGCGATAGGCCGGCGCTTCGCTGACCTCCTGAGGCTCCCCGTCCAGTTGCGCTTCGGGGTTCGCTCCCGGATCGACCGCTGCGACAGCGGAAGACCCATCCGCCCCCCCGGGCTCTCCCATGGCCATGCCTCCGCCGATGAACAGGGAAGCAACCACGACCAATAACTTCAACACGACGCGTCCTCGCCTGAAAATCGCGGAGATTACGCCGCCAACTTTTCAGGTATGCGATCAGGGTGGCCCGCAACCTTCCGCCCCGCCGCCCGATATCGGGCAATTCCTACACGACAGAAGACGCATCCACCTGGGCCCGCACCCGGCTCGTCTTCTCGCTCAGCGCTCTTTCACGGTGTTCCGCAGCGAATTAGTAATTATCTGTAGGAATAACTCCTCAACAGCCTCGTATCACTTCCGCTCGAGCCGAATCTCGACCAGCTTGCCATCGATGAAGCGCAAGTGTCGGTAGACGCCTCCACTGGGGCCATACACCCAGAATTCGGTGCGTGCGGCATTCAACTTGGGCACGCCGTTGTTGCGCAGGGCAGGCTCGTTGACGATCCTGCTCAGCGGTTGCCCGCACCTTTCCAGGACTTGCTCGACGCTGTCGCCCTCATCCACCAGATGCGTGCCACATCTCATCGAGGCGACGGCAGGAATTGCCAACGAAGACATGAACAGCGTCAGCGCCGTGCGAAACATGGATACCTCCCGCTTCCCCCGATAATGAAAGCGCGGACCGCCGCAGGGCGAGGCGAACTCCCTCACAAAGGCGCAAGCGTCGCACAGCGGCATGGCGACGCAGGCAGTTCCTTGCCGTCGCTTCGCCAGCTTCGTTAGACTGCCGCATCGCAGCACGCTTTCGTGGCTGCGCCCTCCCGATCCGAGGCTTGCATGTTGGAGATAGTAGTCATCCGATAACCGCCACTTCGTCATCCCGCACGAGGTGTCGCCGGTTATCTGCCTTCGCCATGGCTCGCACGCGCCTTTTCGCGCCGTGCGGCCGCGTTGTCACACCGATGATTACAGGTTCTACCGACATGAACGTTTCCAAGCCGGAACAACGGACGCTTCACGCCTTGGCCCAGGGCGGCCATATCGCCTTCCTTCGCGACGCTTCGGGCAAGATCACCCGCGTCGAGTGCTACAACCGCGACGGCCACCTGCTGCTCGACTGCACCCTGGCGGTGTTCTCCAGGCTGAAGAACAAGGGCCTGGTCCACTCCCGCCAGGGCAGGCCCTACCGGATATCCATGGCCGGGCTGAAAGCCGTGCGCCCGCAGGCGGACAATCGCTGACCCCCTTCCTTTTCCATTGCCCCCGCCGGGACAAGGGGGGGGGTTCCGAGGAGTGCTTGCATGAATATTTCCATCCGTGCGGAGACGCCCGGCGACATCGACGCCATCGCCCACCTGACCGAAGCCGCGTTCCGCAACGAAACGCACAGCAGCCATACCGAGCAGTACATCGTCGATGCCCTGCGCCGTGCTGGCGCGCTGACGCTTTCGCTGGTGGCCGAAGCGAATGGCCAGGTGATCGGCCATATCGCAGCCTCGCCAGTGACCATCGATGGCGAAGCGGGCGACTGGTACGGCCTCGCGCCGCTATCGGTGGCGCCCGGGCGACAGCGCCAGGGTCTCGGTTCGCAGTTGGTCCGGCGCCTGCTCACCGAGCTGCGACTGCTGCCCGCGGGTGGCTGCGTGGTACTGGGCGAACCGACCTACTACTCGCGCTTCGGCTTTCGGGTGGAAAGCGGCCTGGCGTTGCCCGGCGTTCCCGCCGAATACTTCCAGGCACAGTCCTTCAGCGGGCGCATGGCGCAAGGAATAGTGGCCTTCCACGCCGCATTCGACGCCAGCGGCTGAGCCGGAACGACAGCAGCCGCTATGTCGCCCCCTGGTCGCGGGCTCAATCGAACTGGGTGCCCTTCTGGATCAGTTCCACCTTGTAGCCGTCCGGGTCTTCGAGGAAGGCGATCACGCTGCGTCCGTGCTGCATCAGCCCGGCCTCGCGGGTGACCCGATAGCCCAGCGCCCTGGCCCGGGCGCAGGTGACGGCGGCATCCTCGACCTCGATGGCCAGGTGGCCGTAGCCGTCGCCCTGGCTGTAGCTGTCCCGGTCCCAGTTGTGGGTCAACTCCAGGGCAGCGGCCGCGCGCTCGTCCTGGTAGCCGACGAAGGCCAGGGTGAAGCGGCCTTCGGGATAGTCCCGGCGCCGTAGCAGACGCATGTCCAGGGCGCGGGTGTAGAACTCCAGCGCGGCCTCGAGATCGGCCACGCGGAGCATGCTGTGCAGGATTCGCATGGAAATTCTCCGTGGAGTCCGGCGGCGAGCCGCCGGAGCGGGGATCAACCTTCGACGCGGTAGCCCTTGAACAGGAAAAGCGGACCGAAGGCGTAGCTGTCGATCAGTTCATAGAAGCGCGCGATGGTTTCGTTGCGGCAATGCTGGAGGAACGCCGCCTCGTCTTCGTACACCTCGTCGAGGTAGAAGCGGTTGCGGTTGTTCTCGTCGCGGATCACCTCGAAGCGCAGGGTGCCCGGCTCGTTCTGCAACGAGCCATTGGCATCGAACAGGCCTGCCGCGGCGAACGCTTCGCGCTTGTCGGAGGGAACGTCGAACTGAACCAGTACGTGGTAGGTCATGGAATCTTTCCTCGTGAAATGGGGTTGGAAGCGATCGCGAGGTCCATGCTAGGGTGGCCTTTCACTCATTAAAAGTAATCAATAATCAGCAAATCGCTCACTTAAAGAGAATGATGTGAAACTCTCTCAACTCGGATTCTTCTGCGCGGTGGTCGAACGCGGCACCATCGCAGCCGCGGCCGAACAGTTGCATTGCGTGCCGTCGAACATCACTACCCGCTTGCGCGAACTCGAAGGACAACTCGGCGTAGCCCTGTTCAATCGCGAAAGGAACCGCCTGCTGGTCACCCCCGAGGGCCGCCTGTTGTACCGCCACGCCCGGCGCCTGCTGGCGCTGGCCGACGAGACCGCCGCGCTGTTCGCCGGCGACCAGGCGCACGGCGCGCTACGGGTCGGCGCGCTGGACGTGGCCCTGGCCAATCACCTGCCCCAGCGCCTGGCCCGCTACCGCCGCGAGTCGCCGGGCGTTGAACTGCACATCCGCCCGGAGCATTCGCTGCTGCTCGAGCGTCTGCTGATGGAAGGAGAGCTGGACCTGATCGTCACCGACGGCCCCATCGAACACCCGTTGCTGGCCAGCCGCCTGGCCTTCCGCGAGCGCCTGTTGCGGGTCACTCCCGCCGACCTGCCGGCGCCCACTCCCGAGGACCTCGCCGGCCTCGAACTCTATGTGTTCGGCCACACTTGCCACTACCGCCGCCAGGTCGACCGCTGGCTGGCGGAGAGCGGTATCCAGCCGCGTGCGACCCTGGAAATCGAGTCCTACCCGAGCCTCTTCGCCTGCATCGAGGCCGGTCTCGGCTTCGCCTGCGTGCCGGAGAGCTTCGTTGCACGCATGCCCTCCACGCGACGGGGTTTCCATGCCGAACCGGTAGCCGGCCTGGACTCCAGCGATATCCATTTCGTCTGGCGCAAACAGCAAGCCTCACCGCTGATCCAGGACTTCATCGACAGCATCGGCGCCGACTGACGCCAACGAACGATGCCGCAACACAAACGCACTCGGAAAAATCGGTAACAGCGGAACCACTGCACAGACCAGAGAAAAAGCCGCCACCAACCAGGCCTGGCGGCGACACCGGAAGTACCCTCGGCGGCCGATTGCCGAGCCGATCCCCTACCTGCCCCCTGGGTTTTCCGACGAAAGACCTTGATTCGTGGGAGGTAGGGTCGTCTCCGCTAGATACCCCTCAACCCTGCGTGCGGGCTCCATGCCCGGGCGCCTTGGCGAGATTTGCCCATAGAGCCATCACTTATGACTGCGACAGACAGAACGCCCCCGCCATTGAAATGGCTCTGCCTCGGCAACCGTGATGCGAACGACGGATTCGAGCTCTTCGCCCATGGCATCTATGCGAGGAACGGCGCGTTGGTCGGCAGCAAGCTCTCCCTGCGCGAACGGCGCCAGCGCGTCGACCTGTCGGCCTTCCTTTCCGGCGCACCGCCGCTGCTTGCCGAGGCGGCGGTCAAGCACCTGCTGGCGCGCCTCCTGTGCGTGCACCGGCACAACACCGACCTCGAACTGCTCGGCAAGAACTTCATTCCCCTGCATGCCAGCAGCCTGGGCAACGCCGGGGTCTGCGAGCGGATCCTGGCCTCGGCCAGGCAATTGCAGCAGCACCAGGTCGAACTCTGCCTGCTGCTGGCCATCGACGAGCAGGAACCCGCCTCGGCGGAGTACCTGGCGTCCCTCGCCCGGCTACGCGACAGCGGGGTGCGCATCGCGCTGCACCCGCAACGCATCGATACCGACGCTCGCCAGTGCTTCGCCGAGGTCGACGCCGGCCTCTGCGATTACCTGGGCCTGGACGCGCGCCTGCTTGCCCCCGGCCCGCTGACGCGTAACCTGCGCCAGCGCAAGAGCATCGAGTACCTGAACCGGCTGCTGGTAGCACAGGACATCCAGATGCTTTGCCTCAACGTCGACAATGAGGAACTGCACCAACAAGCCAACGCACTCCCCTTCGCCTTACGTCACGGCAGGCACTATTCGGAGCCTTTCCAGGCCTGGCCGTTCAGCAGTCCGGCCTGCTGAACGCCGATGCGGCTGCCAGCCGTCACGCCAGGCTGGCCCGCTATCCCGCCAGGCGCTACCCTTGGCGGTTTCGACGGACAGGGACGACGGTCATGGGCAACTATTTCGAGAGCCCCTTCAGGGGCAAGCTGCTCTCGGAACAGGTCAGCAACCCGAACATACGGGTGGGGCGCTACAGCTACTACTCCGGCTACTATCACGGGCATTCCTTCGACGACTGCGCCCGCTACCTGATGCCGGACCGCGACGACGTGGACAAGCTGGTCATCGGCAGTTTCTGCTCGATCGGCAGTGGCGCCGCCTTCATCATGGCCGGCAACCAGGGACACCGCGCCGAATGGGCGTCGACCTTCCCCTTCCACTTCATGCACGAAGAGCCTGCCTTCGCCGGCGCCGTGAACGGCTATCAGCCAGCGGGCGACACGCTGATCGGCCATGACGTCTGGATCGGTACCGAGGCGATGTTCATGCCCGGCGTACGGGTCGGCCACGGAGCCATCATCGGCAGCCGCGCGCTGGTGACCGGCGATGTCGAGCCCTATGCCATCGTCGGCGGTAACCCGGCCCGGACCATTCGTAAGCGCTTTTCCGATGGCGATATCCAGAACCTGCTGGAAATGGCCTGGTGGGACTGGCCACTGGCCGATATCGAGGCAGCCATGCCACTGCTGTGTACTGGGGATATCCCCGCCTTGTACCGGCACTGGAAACAGCGCCAGGCCTCGGCCTGACGGTTGGACGAAGGAGGTCGAGGATTTTTCTCGGGCCCGATGGCCTACCCTCTATGCTTCCAACGGTGTACTGTCGCGATGCCTGGCCATCCAGGCATGCGTGCCAGAGCCACTCCAGCGACCGTACCGGCGGAACGAAACGCTGTGTTTCCGCCAGCCCGTGCCGAGCAACGATCGCCGGAACGATCGCAGGACTTCATGACCGGCGGCCTCCTGGAACGGCTACCGGGCAAGACGAGTGACAAGAACGACACATGATTGAAGAAGCCACTTCCAGCAAGCACTCAGACACGACGGACGCCCCGCTGGTATCCGTCGTAGCGCCCTGCTTCAACGCGGAAAAGTACCTGGAAGAAGCCCTGCGCAGCATCTACGAGCAGGACTACCCGAATTTCGAAGTGATCATCGTCGACGACGGTTCCACCGACAACAGCTACGCCATGCTGGAGCAGTTGCAGAAAGTCCACGGTTTCCAGCTCTACCGCCAGCAGAACCAGGGCGTCAGCGCAGCGCTGAACTTCGGCCTGCGACACGCCCGCGGCGACTACGTAGCCACGCCGGACCTGGACGACATCATGCTGCCGCACTCGTTGAGCGTGCGCGCCGCGTACCTCGACCAGCACCCGGAAGTCGGCTGCGTCGGCGCCCTGGTGATCTACATCGACAGCGAAGGCCAGGAAACCAAGCGGCAGAACGGCAATCGCATCCGCCAGCTGGACTTCGACTACCTGCTCGGCAACGCCTACGTCTGCGGCGCCCCGGTGTCCCTGTACCGCATGGAGGCCCTGCGCGCAGCCGGCTTCTACGATCCCGAGATCAAGGTGCAGGACTTCCAGATGACCCTGCGCATCGCCAGCCAGGGCTACCAGATCCACAAGCTGCCGGTGCTGGTCACCCGCTACCGGCGCCACCCCGACAACCTGTCGCGGCGCTACAAGGTGCTGCTCGATGCCGACCTGCGCACCATCGCCCCCTACCAGTCGCATCCCGCCTACGAGCGCGGCCGCACGGAGCTGGTCAACAAGGCCCTGAAATACGCCGTGGTCGCGGACAAGCGGCATGCCTGGCAACTGCTCCGCTCGCTGCCGCTGCGGCAGTGGAACCGCACCACCTTCCGCCGGTTGAAGCGCTTCCTTCTCCATCACGAGAGCTGAGTCCGTCACCGCGAAGATTCGCCGGTCATGGGCTATACCTCCCCGATACACCTTGGTTTCGAATCGCCGCCCAACAACGGGTAGGCCGGCCGCTTGACGCCCGCGGCCGTTCTTCGAGGGAGCTTGAATGACCGCGCTGCACGACCTCCCGGGAACCCGCCTGCTGGCACTGTTCGCCCGCCGGGAACTCTCGCCTGGCGAGTACTACGAGCATCTGCTGGCCCACATCCAGCGCTGGGAACCGCATCTCAACGCGCTGTATCGCTTCGACCCGCAACGGATTCGCGAACAGGCCGCGGCGGCCACCGAGCGCTGGCGCAAGGGACAGCCCAAAGGCCCGCTGGACGGGCTGCCGGTAACCATCAAGGAGCTGATCGCGACCGCTGGCGAACCTATCCCATTGGGCAGCGCCGCCACCGCCCTGCAACCCGCGCCCTGCGACGCGCCACCGGCCGCTCGGCTGCGCGAAGCCGGCGCGATCGTCCTGGCCAAGACTACGGTTCCAGACTTCGGCATGCTCTCATCCGGCCTCTCCAGCTTCCACGGAGTCACCCGCAATCCCTGGAACCTGGCCAACAATACCGGCGGCTCCAGTTCGGGCGCGGCAGCGGCGGCCGCCGCCGGCTACGGACCGCTGCACCTGGGCACCGACATCGGCGGCTCGGTGCGACTGCCGGCGGGCTGGTGCGGCCTGGTGGGCTTCAAGCCAAGCCTCGGGCGGATCCCCATCGACCCTTACTACACCGGTCGCTGCGCCGGTCCGATGACCCGCTGCATGGACGACTGCCTGCTGCTGATGCGCTACCTCGCGCAGCCCGACGCCCGCGACGCCACCAGCCTGCCGCCGGAAGTGCTGGACTGGAGCGCCGAGCCGCTGTCGGTGCGCGGCCTGAGGGTCGGCCTGCAACTCGACCCCGGCTGCGGCCTGCAGCCCGACGCGGAAATCCGCGCCGCGATCGAGGCCGCGGCGCGGCTGTTCGAGGAGCACGGCGCCCAGCTCAGGATCGTCGAACCGCTGATGGACCGGAGCCTGCTCGACGGCCTGAACGACTTCTGGCGCGCCCGCCTGTGGAGCGAACTGCTGCTCCTCGACGAGACGCGGCGGGCCAGGGTGCTGCCCTATGTCCACGCCTGGGCCGAGGGCGGCGCACGGGTCAGCGGGGTCGATGCGGTGCGCGGTTTCAACCAGACCTTCGAGATGCGCCGGCGCGCCGCCCGGCTGTTCGGCGAGATCGACCTGCTGCTGACGCCGACCAACCAGGTCGAGGCCTTCCCCGCCGACTGGGCCTCGCCGCTGAACGACCCGCAGCGACCATTCGAGCACATCGTCTTCACCGTGCCGTGGAATATGGGCGAACAGCCCGCGCTCTCGATAAACTGCGGCTTCACGGCCGCCGGCATGCCGATCGGCCTGCAACTGGTCGCGCCGCGCTTCGCCGATACCTGGCTGTTGCGCATCGGCAAGACCTACGAAGGCTGGCGCGGTCCGATCCACGGCTGGCCACGGCCGCCGGCTGACTGAAGCCGGCAGCCGCTCGTCGCTCGGCTCCAGGCCTGAGTGTTTCAGTCGTCACTCCGAGAGGGCCTTCGCCATGCGCTCCCCCACCCGTCCCCCGGCGGCCGCCGATCCGGCCAGCCGCCGCAGCGTCTTTGCCGTGGTCCTCGGCAACGCCGTGGAATTCTTCGACTTCGGGGTCTATGCCACCTTCGCGGTGATGATCGGACGGACTTTCTTCCCCTCCGACAGCGCCTTCGTCAGCCTGCTCCTGTCGGTCACCGCGTTCGGCGTCGGCTTCGTCATCCGCCCCCTCGGCGCGGTCCTTATCGGCGCCTACGCCGACCGCGCCGGGCGCAAGCCGGCGATGCTCCTTACCCTGTTCCTGATGGCGCTGGGCACCGGCGGCATCGCGGTGCTCCCCGGCTACGACAGCATCGGCCCGGCCGCGCCGCTGCTGCTGGTGCTGACCCGCCTGCTGCAAGGCCTGGCCTGGGGCGGCGAGGCCGGGCCGGCGACCACCTACATCCTCGAGGCGGCACCGCCGCACAAGCGCGGCACCTACGCCTGCTGGCAGGTCGTAGCGCAAGGCATCGCGGCGGTCGCCGCCGGGCTGATGGGCTACCTGCTCACCCTCTGGCTCGACGAGCGCCAACTGCAGGAATGGGGCTGGCGGATTCCCTTCGCGGCCGGCCTGCTGGTCCTGCCGATCGGCCTGTACATCCGCCTCAACCTGGCCGAGACCTTTGCCGGACGCGGCCGCCAGGCCAGCACCCGGAGCCTGCTCGGCGAATTGTTCGGCAATCATCGGCGGGCCCTGCTGCTCGGCCTGCTGATCCTCTCCGGAAGCACCATCACCCAGTACTTCCTCAACTACATGACCACCTTCGCCCTTACCGAGCTGCACCTGCCGGCGGGCATCGCGATGCTCTCGACGCTGGTCGCCGGCGCCGCACTGGCGCTCTCGGCGTTGCTCGGCGGCGTGCTCTGCGACCGCTACGGGCGCCGCTCCGTGCTGATCCTGCCGCGCCTGGCGCTGCTCGCGGTGCTGTTCCCGGCACTGCAGGCAATGACCCGTCACCCCGAGCCGGCAGTCTTCCTCGCAGTCCTCGCCCTGCTCTCGGCCCTGCATGGCATGAGCGGCGCGGCGCTGATCGTGCTGCTGGTAGAAAGCTTCCCCCGGGCGCTGCGCTCCACCGGTTTTTCCCTGGTCTATGCGACCGGCGTCGCCGCGTTCGGCGGCACCGCGCAGATCGTGGTGACCTGGCTGATCGGCGTCACCGGCAATCCGCTGTCGCCGCTGGGCTACCTGCTGCTGGCCAACCTGGTCTGCCTGGGTGGGGCCTGGCTGGCCCGCGAGACCTGGCCGGGTCGCGGGGACATGGGAGGCGCGCCGCTGGTGCTGCGCGACTGAGAACTTGCGCGGTTCGTTCAAGCGCCGCCGGCCTGTCGCGAGCGACGCTGGGGACCTCATTCATCCGGAGGTCCCACCATGCAGTTCTTCCTGCGCTACGCCTACGCGCCCCTCTTCTGGTCCGGCTTCATCGGCCTGGCGACCTGGCAGGTCGGCTATCGCCAGGCTTCCCACGCCTGGCTGGTCGCCCTGTTCCTCGGGGCGCTCGGCCTGTCCTCTCTCTCCGAACGACGACTGCCCTACCAGCCACGCTGGAACCGGCCGCACGCCGACCGCCTGCGCGATGTCCTGCACGCGTCGGTCAACGAAAGCCTGAACGCACTTGGCATCCTCGCCCTGCCACTGCTGGCCGGAGTCCTGGGCTTCTGGCCGGTATGGCCGCAGGCCTGGCCGCTGTGGCTGCAACTGCTGCTGGCGATCGTCCTGGCCGATCTCGGCATCACCCTGGTGCACTACGCCAGCCACCGTTCGGCGCTGCTTTGGCGGCTGCACGCGGTGCACCATAGCGTGCAGCGCCTGTACGGTTTCAATGGGCTGATGAAGCATCCCCTGCACCTGGGCCTGGAAGCGCTCGGCGGCACCCTGCCGCTGTTGCTGCTCGGCGTGCCGCAGACGGTCGCCGCGCTGCTCGCCTTCGCCATCGGCATCCAGTTGCTGCTGCAACACAGCAACGTCGACATGCGCATCGGCGGGTTACGCCATGTGTTCGCCTGGGCACCGCTGCATCGCCTGCACCACATCCGCTACGGGCGCGCCGGCGACGTCAACTTCGCGCTGTTCTTCAGCGTCTGGGACCGCCTGCTCGGCACCGCCCTCCATCGTCCCGACTACCGCCTGGACAGCACCGACATGGGCATCGGCGACCAGCCTGACTATCCCCGCGACTATGCCGGCCAGTTGCTCGCGCCATTCCGCGACCTGCCACGCAGCAGGCACGTCCCACAGCCGCCGGAAGGATTGGGACGTTCAGCCGGCCAGGCGTAGGTGCGGCAGCGACAGGCCGGCGCGGATACCGAGCAGGCTGCGTACGCTGCGCGACAGGTGCGCAGCGTCGGCAAAGCCGGCGTGATGGGCCGCCTCGGTCAGGCTGCGCCCCTGCAAGGCCAGGGCGAAGGCCAGGTACAGGCGGCGCCAGAGCACCAGGCGGCGTACCGACAGGCCGACCTGGACGGCGAACAGCCGCTCCAGTTGGCTCAGCGAAAGACTGGCGCTGCGCGCCAGTCTTTCCGCCTCGACCCGCGCCGCGAGTTGCTCGTCGAGCGCCGCCAGGGCCTTTTCGACGCGGCGGTCGAGCCGTCGACGAGGCAGCCGCGCAAGCCGCCCCAGCAACGCCTCGGGCTCGCCGGGAGCGTCCTCGAGAAGCTGACGCAGGTCGTCGCTGTCGAACGCCAGCGGCTCGGCGTACAGCGCCAGCAACGGCTGCGACGCTTCGACGCAATGGGCTTGCAGCGAGGGCACCAGCAAGCGCCGGGCCTCCAGTACCTGGCCAGCGACGCGCACCCGCAGCGGCGTCTCCGCCAGCAGCAACTGGTGGGCATAGTGCGCGTGCTCGCGGGTATCGCCGTTGACCCCGGCGAACAGCGCGTGGTCCCGCGCCAGCCAGACCTCGCCCTGCCAATGCCGCTCCGTCATCGCGTACCTTCCGTCAACCGTTCCGTGGCGAAACGGTGTCGGCTATGGCGACCGCCGTCAAGCCCGCAAGGTCAGCGTCCGAACCAGTCGCGCCGATCGTCGAAGGCGTGCTCGATCAGATCGAGCAAGGCACGCACCTCCACGCGGTTCTCCGCTTCCGGCTGCACGCTCATCCAGACTTCCCGCCGCATCGGCTCGTCGAAGACCTGCGGCAACGCCGCCAGGTTGCGCTCCAGGCGTCCGGCGTAATGCGGCAGCAGGCCGATGCAGGCGCCCCAGAGGATCGCCTGTAGCAGCAGGTCGTGGCTCTGTACCTCGATCACTCCCGACTGGCGAGCCGCCACCCGCCGGTTCCAGGGCGCCAGGGCGGCGCTGGCGGCGTGACCGTGGAGCTGCGCCAGCAGGTAGTCGTCCAGCTCGTCCTCGCTGGCCGGCCGCGTGCGCTCGCGCGAATAGCGCTTGCCGATGTGCGGCTGGTACTCCAGCTCGGCGATGCGCGCCGGTGCGGCGAAGTGGCCTTCCATCGGCGGATGCGGCTGCCCCGGATCGGCGATCCAGATGGCGATCTCCGCCGGCCCTGCGCTTTCCGGCCAGCCCTCGCGCAACTCGGCGAGGGCTACGCGCAGGTTGGCGTTCTTGCGCAGGTAGCCCCACAGCTCGCGACTGAGCACATCGTGCAGGACGCTTTCGGCCACCGCCAGGCGCACCAGCGGCTGTTGCCGGTGAAGATCGGCGTGGCTCTGGCTGTCCTCGACCAGGCGCTGCCCGGCGGCCTGGACGATGCGGCCCTCGCGGGTCAGCGAGAGGGCGTTGCCCTCATGCACGAACAGATGCAGGCCGAGGCGCTCCTCGAGCCGGGCCAGGGTCTTGCGCAGCAGTGTCGGCTTGACGTCCAGGCTGCGCGCAGCCTGCATGAAACAGCCGCAACGGGCAGTGACCAGGAAGAAATGCACCACCTCCAGAGAACCGAACAGCTCGTGCCAATAGGCACGGTCGTCGCGTCCCTGCGCGGGCCTGAGCAGTGCCGGGCGCTGCCCGGCGGACTCCGATAGGGCCATGCTTCCTCGCTAGCGTCCAGGCATGAGGCGAATCCGCAGTTCGATCGGCTGCGGCATGTGTTCCGGCGGCGGCAGGCGCAACGAACGGTCCATCAGCGCGCGCCGCAGTTCATTCTCGATCGGCTCGGCGTCGCTGCGCAGGCAGGCGAGACGGACGATCCAGCCGCGTTCGTCGAGCCAGACCCGCAGGTCGATGTCGGTATTCGGCAACTGCCCCGCCGCGCGCCGCGACTCCAGGAAGGCCAGCAGCCGCGGCGCGGTTTCGGCGTCTTCGCCCAGGCGCTGCTGGACCTGCTCGCCGAGCCATGCGGCATAGGCGCCCCAGAGCCGCTGGCGTTCGTCGCGGAACCGCTCGGGCTCGCCGAACAGCCAGCTGCGCAGGTGCCGCCAGCGGCTCGCGCGCGGCCCACGCCTGGCCTCCGGGATGCCGTCCATCAGTGCAGTTCCGCCAGGGTCTTGCCGAGCAACGCGCCGTCGATGCTCAGGGTAGCGTTGTTCACCAGGCCATCCAGGTAGGCCTTGGCTATCTGCTCCTGGCGTTGCGCGCGCAGGCTTTCGCGCAGGCGACCACGGACCTCGTCGAGGGTGGCGAGGCGAGCGTCGCGACGCTCGGTCAGCTTGACCAGGTGGAAACCGTTGGCGCCCTGGATCGGCTCGGACACCGCGCCGACCTTCAGCCGTTCCAGCGCCGAACGGATCGCCGGCAGCAGTTGCGCCTGCGCCAGCAACCCACCGATGTCGCCGCCGTTGCGGGCGGTCTGCGGGTCGTCGGAATGCTTGCGCGCCAGTTCGGCGAAGTCGCCGTCCGCGGCCTGCCGGTAGAGTTCCTGGGCGCGCTTGCGCGCTTCGGCAAGCCCGCCGGCCGCAGAGGCGGCGATGAAGATCTGGCTGACCCGGTACAGCGCCGGTACAGCCAGTTGCGCCTTGTTCGCCTGGTAGGCGGCCTGCAGTTCGGCATCGCTGGGGTAGTCCTCGGGCACCGTGCTCACCGACTCCAGGTAGGTACGCAGGACGATCTGCCGCGCCGCCGCCTCGATCAGCGTCTTCACCTGCGGACGCTGTTGCCAGTCCTGGGCGCTGGCCTGTTCGTAGAGCGCCTTCTCGGCGAGCCGCGCACGCATCCAGCGTTCCAGTGCGTCGCGGTTCTCGCTCAACTGCGCGCGGGTTTCCGCCGGCACCTCGGCCAGCAGCGCCTTCAGTTCGTCCGGCGCCACCTGCAAGGCGCCGAGGCGGGCCACCGCGGGTTCCGCGGCGGCGCTGGCAGATGGCTTGGCAAGCGCGGCCTGGGCCTGGCCCGCGCCGCCGTCCTCGCGCTGGCCACAGCCGGCGAGAACGGCAAGCGCGAACGCCAGGACGCCGCAACGAAATGCCGGCCGCATCGGCTCAGGCCTCGCCATCGACGGGTTGACCGGCATCCTGCGCCATGCCCTGCTGCTCCGCGGCCAGGCGGCTGTAGTCGCGCAGATAGGCGATGAACTCCTGCAGCAGGCGATCCCACAGTTCGATATGGCTACGCAGGTTGGCCGGGCTGACGCCGCCGGCGACGATCACGTCCATTTCCATCACCAGGAACTCGCCCTGCTGCGACAGGCGGCCGAAGCGCCGGCTGAGATTCCAGCGCTCGGTCAGCCCGGCGGGCAATTCGCCCTGCACGCGCAGGGCGCAGCTGAAGGTGAAGTCGAGGTAGCTCGCCGGCGTCGCCGCCGGATTGCCGAAGCGCACCGCGTAGCCGATTCCCTGGCTGGCACTGAGCAGTTGCACGACGCCGTTCTGCTCGCTGCGGTTGACCCGGTAGCCGGCGTCCTGCAAGGCCTCGGTCAGGCTGTCGACGGAAAGGTGTTCGATCAGGGTGATGTCGTTCATATCCGGGTTCCTGGTTTGCTGTCGGATTTCACTGGGCGAGCGCCGCCTGGCGGTTCTCGACCTGGGTCTTGTAGAGGTCGTCGCCGAGCTTCTGCGCCATCTCTTCGAATTTCACCCGCGCACCGCTGGCGAACGGTTGGCGGATCTTCATCACCTCGGCGACGCTGACGTTCTCGTAGGCGCCGAGGATCTCCTTGGCCACGCCATACATCTCCCGATTCTTCGCGGTGCACTGCTGCAACTGCTGGTCGTGCTCGCGGAACGCCAGGTCGAGCTTCTGCCGCTCGGCCTCCTTGGCTCGCGCCATGACCAGCAACTCGTCGTAGGCCTGCTTGTACTTGCCCAGTTGCTCGTTGCTCGCCTCGACCATCTGCCGCGCCCGGTCGTGCAAGCCCTGTTGCTGGGCCGAGAGCTGCTCGGCCTGGCCCTTGGCCCGGGCCAGCTCGGCGCTCAGTTGCTTGACCTGGGCCAGCGCCGCATCGCGCTGGCTTTCCAGCGCGGCTTTCGCCGCGGTGGCCTGGGCCTGTTCGGTCTGCAGCGCCTGGAGTTGCTGGGTGGTGCTGCGCAACTGGGCGCGCAGGCGTTCCTCCAAGCTGTCGGCGTAGGCCGCCTGGCTGGCGTAGGCGGCGAAGGCGGCCCCGGCGAGCAGCGCCTGGGCCCAGATCGGTAATGAGAAAGGTCGCGTGTTCATGGTCTGCCTCTTCATGGTCTGCCTCGAGGAGCGCTCAGAAGCGCGTGTTGACCTCGAGTTGCAGGACGTCGATGGAGAACGGTGCGCCGTAGACCTCGTCGGAGCTGAGCCAGCGCGCGGTACCGTAGACGCGCTTGTCGAAGCCATAGCTGGCGCCGAGGATGTAGCCCTTGGCGTTGGTCCCGCCAAGGTGGAAGGTGGAATCGTTGAAACCGTCCGGCAGGGCATCCGGCTGGATGTACTTGTAGGCGGCGAAGACCTGCCAGTCGCCGGCGTCGCGCATGTCCAGGGCGTTGCCCAGGGTGAACTGGAGCATCCAGGCGTTCGCCCCGCTCTTGATGTCGCCGTCGGAGCCGAGGTTGTTGGCGATCTGCGCCACACCGCCGGCGCGCTTGCGCATGTCGCCCTCGTCGTAGCCCAGGTTGTGCACGTAGTTGCCGGCCACCCGCAGCTTGAAGTCGTTGGGTAGCTCGGCATCCCAGCCGAGGTTCAGGTCGAGCAGATTGAACTCCGAGGCCAGGCCGACGTACTGCGGGTTCGGCGTGTTCGCCGGGTCGGCCGGGTTGGGCACGATGTCGCGCAGGAGGAACACCGTGTTGCCCTTCTGCATGAAGGTCGGACGGCTGCCGTCGGTGTCACACTCCGGATCTCCGGCCCAGGGCCGGCAAGGGCTGGAACGCCGCCCTTCGATATCGTCGAAGCGGTAGTAGGCCAGCGCGCCGGTAAGGCTGTGCTGCGGGTTGATCTTCCAGGTGGCGCCCAGTTGCGCGCCGTAGAGCCACTTGTTGTCGCTGTCTTCCTTGTCGAAGCCGTTCGACGAGGCGGTGTCCGAGCTGTATTCCACGGGGAACGCGCCGACCGTGCCGAACAGCGCGACATCGCGGCTCAGCGGCTGGTTGAAGATCGCCGCCACGCCGTCGAAGTTGAGGTCGTTGGAATACAACAGGTCGGTGGACAGGAACGGATTGGCGATCCGCCCGCCGGTCAGGCTCAGGCGCTCGCTGGGCTTCCAGGTCAGGTAGCCCTGGTCGAGCCAGAGGTCCTTCTTGCCGAAGCCGCCGCCGAGGGTCTGGGTGGTCGACACCGGGTTGTTGTCCGAACCGGTGCCGATGCGGATGCCGGCGCTCCAGCTTTCCGACAGCGCCGCCTTGAGGCCGAAGCGCGCGCGCAGGCGCAGCAGGCTGTCGCGGTCCTCGCGGGTATTGAGCAGCGGCGGCAGGCCCGAGCTGGTATTCGGGTTGACGTCATAGGGACCGTCGTCGTTGAGTTCGGCGAAGTCGGTGATCTGGTTGCTGTTGCCGTTGCCGAAGGAGCGCGACTCGTAGCGCAGGCGCACGTCGCCGTCGAAACTGATGCGCGAGGCCCAGTCCGGGAAGGCGTTGGGCTGCGCCCAGTTCTCTGCCTTGGCCTGGGTCATTACCTCGGCCTTCACTTCGTCGCGGATCTGGTCGCGCACCACCTGCGGGATATAGGGTACGCGGACCTCCCCGGGGACCGCGGCGACGGCCGCCGCGGGCGCCACGGCCTGGCGCGCCTGCTGGGCCTGCAACGCCTCGGCCTCGGCCTGCCTGACCAGCGCATCGGCCTGTTCCTTCTTCAACACGCCCTGCTGTACCAACAGGCGGATCAGGTTGATCGTGGCGTTCTCCGAGGGCGCCGGCGGCTGGGCCTGCGCCTGGCCGGCCAGCGCGGCGAGCATGACGCCCATCCCCAGCGCCAGTCGGTTCACTTTCGCGTTCATCTGTGTACGGCTCCTAAGGTCCTTCAAGGCAGTCGCCTGCCGGAAATCGTTCTGGGTTGGCGTCTTCTCATCCCGGCCGCTTGCCCTGCAGGGCGATGCGCACCGGCAGGGTCAGCGAAGCCGGCGGGCGTTCTTCCAGGCGGCCGGCGGCGCGCAGCGCGGCCAGCACCTTCTGGTCGGTCTCGGGGTCGCCGCTGGAGCGGGTCAGTTCGGCCCGGGTGATATCCCCCGAGGAACTCAGCCAGATCTCCGCCTGCAGGCGGAACGCCAGGTTGCGCAGCTCCGGGTTGTCCCGCAGCAGGCGCTGGAAGGCGTAGGCCAGGTACTGGCTATAGCTGGCGTTGCCGGCGCGACCGCCGCCGGAACCGGCCATCCCGCCGCCCTTGCCGGCGCCGATGTTGAAAGCGTCGGAGCCGGACTGGGCGTCGCCATCCATCTGCATCGGGTCGGCCAGGTCGTCGGCCGGCGACGGCGGCGCTTCCTCCTGCGGCTTGACCTCCTCCAGTTCGGGTTGCGGTTCCGGCTCGACGATCTTTTCCTCTTCCACCGGCTGCTCCGGTTCCGGCGGTTTTTCCGGCGGCGGCGGAGGCGGTGGCGGCAGCGGGATGATCGCCGGCACCTTGGGCGCCTCACGGCGCACGCCGCTCATGTCGTTGGCCCACTCCCAGACCAGCCAGGCGAGGCCGGCGAGCAGCAGCGCGCCGAGGCCCCACTTGAGGTAGCGCAGGGTCGGGTTCGCCGGGCGGCCGTCGATGGACAGCGGCGCGGCATTTTTCGGCTCGGGGGTATGCTTGGGATCGGCGGACATGTTCATCCCGGGCCTCAGGTCGGTTTGCCGGTGACCAGGCCGACCTGGGACAGCTCCAGGCGGCGCAGCAGGTCGAGGACCTCGATGACCTTCTGGTACTGCACCGTGGCGTCGCCGCGGACCACTACCGGGAAGTCGGGGTTGAGGGCCTTCTCCGTACGCAGGCGGTCCTCCAGCTCGGGCAGGGTCACCGGGTAGGCGTCGAGGAACACCTGGCCGGCGTCGTTCACCGAGATCGCCTTGGTCTTGGGCTGCGACAGCGCCACGGTGGCACTGGCCTTCGGCAGGTTGATCTGGATCCCGGCGACCTGGGCGGTGGCGGTGAGGATGAACATCACCAGCACCACCATCAGCACGTCCACCAGCGGGGTGATGTTGATGCTGTCGACGGCGCCGTCGTCGTCATCGTCGTGGCTGCTGTTCACGGAAGCCATGGCGTTCTCCTCAGGCCGGCAACGGCTGGCCGTTGCGACGATGGGCCACTTCGCTGAGCTGGCTTTCGCCATGTACCTCGGCGAGGCGGGTGACGAACTCGTCGACGAACACCCGCATGTCCGCGCTGACTTCCTTGTTCCGCGTGACCAGGCGGTTGTAGCCGAACAACGCGGGGATCGCGACGAACAGGCCCATGGCCGTGGCCAGCAGGGCGGCGGCCATGCCCGGGGCGATGGCATTGATGTTGACGTCGCCGGCCATGGCGGTGCCGAGGAACACCACCATGATCCCCAGCACGGTGCCGAGCAGGCCGATGTAGGGGCCGCCGGCGATGGCGTTGGACAGGCTCGACAGGCGCGAGCCGAGCTGCTGGTTCTCCTTGGTGCGCACGCCGTCCATGGAGGCGCGGATCGCCTCGATGGTGGCCGCGGAGACGGAAGAGGTGTCGGCGCCCTGCTCGCGGCGGGTGCGGATCTCCTTCACCGCCACCTGGTACAGGCGCCACAGCGAGGAGTGTTGCAGGCGGGCAGCCAGCTCGCGGTCGTCGGCGAGCAGTTCCAGGCGCGTGCCGACCTCGGCGAAGCGCTCGCGGAACAGCCCGTTGGCGCGACTGACACGGCCGACGTTCTGGTTCTTGCGGTACATGATGACCCACGACTGGACCATCATCAGCGCCAGGATCGCGATGATCACCCAGGCATCCAGCGGCACTGCGTTGAGCAGGAAGCCGAGCTTGCCGAAGCCGAAGCCGGACTGCTTCTCGTCGACCCCGTAGGCCACCAGGCGCGACTCGGCGCCCTGGGCGGTGGCGTCGGCGAGGAGCAGCGCCGCCGGGCGGGCGATCTTCGACAGGCGCAACTCGTCGATGGCGCCCTGGAAGGGTTGCAGGGTCGGCGCCGCGGCGCTCGCCTCACCTTCCCCGCTTGCCGCCTCAGTGGAGGCCGCAGGCGCGGCCTGGCCTTCCGCGCCGATGGCGATCGCGCCGCTGAACGCCGGCAGCGCCGCCGCCAGGCTGGCGACTTCGCGACCGCCGAGATACAGCGCCAGCCGGGTACCGTCGGCGACCAGCGCCAGGTGCTGCCATTGCCCCTGCGCCAGGGCCTGGCTGGCGGCAGCGCGCTGACCGTTCAGCTCGACGAAGGGCGCGCCCTGGGCCAGGCCGACCACCAGAGCGTTGCCGCCTTCGCGGCGCGACAGCAGAACCTGTTCGCCGGCCAGTTGGTCGGGACGCACCCAGCCGCTGAAGCTGAAGGTGCCACCGGCGCTCACCGCCAGCGATGGGCTGGCCGGCAGCAGCAGCGGCTGGCCCAGCAGTTGCGCGGAGCGACCGATGACGCCCTCCACCGGACTGCCGGCGGCGGTCTGCGCATTGTTGGCGTAGGCGGTGGAGTCCCGCGGCGGAGTGCCCGGCGCACCGTCGAAGTGATAGACCAGGGTGTAGTCCGGGTCGAACACCGACTGGCCGTTGCCGCTCTCCGGCGCCTTGGCGTTGCCGTAGTACATCCAGATGTCCTGGCGCTGGCCACCCTCCACCCGCGGCACGTCGACCCAGATCAGGGCCATGCCCATCAGCGGGTCGAAGCTCTCGACCTGGTGGCGCAACACGGTCTTGTCGTCGGCGGCGACGAAGCGGATGTCCGAGCCGTTCTCGTTGACCCCGTCGAAGGTGAAGTTGCCGGTATGCAGGCGCACCAGCAACGGCAGGCGACCGAGACTCTCGTTGATCGCCGCGCCTTGCGGGGTGGTATCGACCGAGACCTGCTTGCGGTACTGCCAGTCGTCCTGCCACCAGGCACTGGCGCTGGCCGGGGCCAGCAGGCCCAGGCAGATCAGCGATGTCAGCAATAAGCGATACATGTGGGGTTACTCCGGGGTCAGCGTCAGAAGCTCGCCTGCACGCTGAAATGCAGGCGCGAGTCGTGTTTGTCGGTGTTCGTCCCTTCCAGCAGCGGGAAGGCCCAGTCGAGGCTGCCGGACAGCCAGTCGGCGAGTTGCGCGCGGGTGCCGATGCCGACGCTGGCCAGGCTGAAGTCGTCGTCCTGCTCGGGCAGCGCATCCTGCAGGCGCAGTTGCGCGCCCTCGGCGAACACGTAGAAGCGCCAGTCGTTGACGTAGCCGCCGGCGCGCTTGCCGAGGAAGCGTCCGAGGGACGGCGTACGCCATTCCTGGGAGAGCAGGTAGCCGTCGTCGGCGGTGTTCTCCGCCGCCAGGTAGCCACGCACGCTGGTGGCACCGCCGGCGGCGAACTGTTCGTTGGAAATCAGCGGCCCGGAGGCGAGCTGGAAGGCCGCCTTGGTCGCCACCTGCCAGTCGCCGCCGAAGGTCAGGGTGTGGTTGAGATCGCCCTTGAGCACGCCGAAGCCGGACTTGGCGCGATAACGCTTGCGGTCGAATTCCTCGTCGTCGTCGCCGTAGCCGAGGAGACTGCCGGTACCGGCCACCAGGCTCAGGCCAAGGGCCAACTGGGAACGTTCGGTGTAGCGGAAACCGTTGTAGCCGAGGGTCAGCGGGGCGTACTTGATCGGCACCCTGTCGTTGTTGCCGCCGATCCGGGTCTGTTCCTCGAAGTCCTTGAAGTCGACGCCGAAGGAGAACGAGTGCGACCAGAGGCCGGTGACCGGCAGGCTGTAGATCGCCGCCACGCCGTAGGAGTGGCCCTGGCCGACCACATTCATGCTGCCCACCGTGGCCACGTCGCTGTCGGACTGGTAGCCGGACAACTGCACGCTCCAGCGCTGGCTCAGCGGCGCGGTATAGGAGCCGGACCAGACCTTGGCGTTGTCCTGGTCCTGCGGCGCGGTGAAATAGGTCAGCGAGATGGCGTGGCCGAGTTGCCAGAGGTTGTCGTAGCCCAGCGAAACCACCGAGCGCAAGTGACGGGTGTCGGCGCTGTAGTCGTTGTTCAGGCCGATGCTGGCGTGCCAGGGATTCTTGTCTTCCACCTGCAGGTCGACGTCCATGGTGCCGGGCCGCTGGCCCTCGCGCACCATCGGCAGCACCTGGCGGCCGGGGGTGCGGTTGACCTGCGCCAGCTCGCGCTGGACCTGGGCGAAGTCGGGCACCTTGCCCTCCTCCAGGGCCGGCACTTCCTCGCGCAACTCCACCGGCGAATAGTGCTTGGCGCCGACCACCCGAACGCGACCGACAGTGGTCTCGGTGACCTGCAGGTAGACCACCCCGCCGCTCACCTGCTGCTCCGGCAGCTCGACGTAGACCGACTGGTAGCCCTTCTCCTGGTAGGCGGCCTGCAGCGCATCGCGCGCCCCCTCGATGTCGCCCAGGCTGCGCTGCGGTCCAAGGAAGGGATACACCGCCGCCTCGATGGCGCGGTTGTCCAGCACGGTGTTGCCGCGTACCACGTACTCGTTGATGTCCACCAGACGCTGGGGCTCGGCTCCCGCCGCGGCGGGAGGGGCCTCGTCGGCCAGCGAAGCGCACGACAATGCGACAGCCAGGCAACCGATCGACCAGCGCTGGCGAAACGGGTGCGCACAATTGAACAGCGAACGCTTCACACGGTCCCCCGAAGTTCCATCGGGACTTATTGTTCTAATGCAACAAGTCCGTTCATCGAACAGTTCTGTGAAAGACAAAAAACTAGCGGCGACGCATGAACAACCTGTTAAAAACGGCGCCCGCCCTTATGAAATCTCGTTCTTTTCTATTTTCACTTTCGTGCTAGATATTCAGCCGTCGCGCTCCGCCATGGCGCGCTTGCCATGTATGCAACAAGGCGAAGTTCAGGGAGAACTCCGGCATCTGCATGAGATCCCCGGAAATCACTTCCCCGATAATCCTGCCTATTATCCTTACCGCCTCCGCGCTGTTCAGCAGGACGGTTATATCGCTGACGAAAACCGGAAAATTCCAGATCTTCTGCTTCATTTCCAGGCCGACGAACCAGCGATACAGCAGGTTGTAGTTCAATTGCTCGTACAACTGCTGCTCGCTGGGAATCGCGTACAGCAGTTGCAGCAGCAGCGCGTGGATCAGCGGCTCCGGGGCCAACTGCATGCCATGTTCGCGGGCGAGCGCCGAGAGGACTTTCGCCTCTTCGACAAGGAGACTTTCTATTTGCGGTTTCAGCAACGCCAGGGAATGTCCCGGCGGTATATAGCTGGACACTTCCTTGAGCGCACCCTGCCAATCTTCCTGGGACACTATCCAGACCCATGGCGCCCCATATCGATAAACCGATACCGGTTTCTTGCGTGCGGCTTCGACGATCTTCGATAGGCGCTGGTCAAGTTCCTGCATACCGACTTTCGAGTAACTTTCCATCAATACTCACCGTCCTTCGCCGTATTCACCGGAGTGACCACGGCCGTTAGCGGATACTGTTCTCTTGTTTCAGAGCGGAACGCGTCTTTCTCGAACGACACGCTCATTTCCAGCAACCGGTCAGCGCAACCGGGAAATGGCCGATTCCTTTCGTTCCCGTCCCTGCCTTTCACCACTGAATTCCGTTTTCCTCATTCACACCTGTTTGACGGCAACCCCGCCGCACCACCGAACTTTTGTCATGAAAACTTCATGCGGCCGGCCATTCGCGCGCCGCCGGCGGGGACGAACGGGCATTCACCCGAGAATCGACCAGCGCCTCGGAAGTTCGCAAAAAAAAGGGCCCTCCGTGGGGAGGGCCTGGCGGGTATCGTGCCTCCGCGGCGGTGCCTTACAGGATCAGGTTGCCGCGCTCTTCATCGGTCAATTGGCTGCGCGCCTGTTCGCCGAGGGCTCCGGCTCCGAGCACCTGCACGGCGCTGTCCGGGTTGTAGCCCGGCGAACGACTGGCGCCGTCGCGCGAAGGCTCCAGGCGCTCGTTGCCGAACCCGAGCACCTGCACCGTGATCACCGACGGCATGCGCTGCCGCGCGGCGGCCTGCTGCTGGCGACTGACGTCCTCCGCCGCCTGGGTCGCGGAACTCGCCGCGGCGCTGGCGGAGGTCAACGCACCGGTATTCACCGAAGCCACCAGCGGAATGCCGCTGGACTGGCCCTGGGTCTGGATGTTCGCCGCGTTGACCACCTGCAGCGCCGCCACGTTGACGTTGCCGGAGACCCGGATGCCCGCCTCGCCGGCATCGATGGTGCCGAGCGGGGCGATCAGGTCGATGTCGCCCGGCGCCACTTCGGGAATCGGGTTGAGGGTGGCGATACCGGCGCCGGTGCTGGGCACCTGTGGCGACAGGCTGACGTTGCCCCAGGCGTCGTAGATGCGCCGCGGCGGGGTGTACACCACGGTGGTCTGGGAACCGCGACCGGCGTTGATGTCGCCTTCCGCCGACCAGGCCAATATGCTGCCGCCGAAGGTGGTCATGATGCGGCTCTGGCCGAGCAGGATGCTGTCCCGCGAATAGGCCTGGATATTGCCCTGGCCCTGGGTGACGATGCCTGCGGTGGACGGCGGCGCCTCGCCCTCGATACCGAACACCTGGCGCCCGCCGGGGCTGAGCAACTGGATGTCGCCGCCGAAGTCAGTGTGCACGCCGGCACCGCCATACATGACGATATCGCCTTCGTAGCTGATCGGATTGCCCGCCGGATCGCGCTCGGGGAACAGCGCGGCGATCGCGTTGCGCCCGCGCAGGTAGCTACCCTGGCGTACCCCGCCGACTTCGTTGTACTCGCGGCCGCCGGCCCTGAGTTCGGCGAAGTACACCTGGCGGGCGAAGATCCGCTGCTGCTCGGCGGGCAGGCCGGCGAAGAACGCCTGGGCCTGTTCCGCGTCGCCGGCGAAGCCGAAGCGCTCGTTCAACCACTTGGCCAACTCGCTTTCGTAGGTCCTGACCACCTTGCCCGGCTGCTCGGCCAGCGGGGTGCCGCCCTGCGCCAGGTTGGCCGGATCCAGGTAGCGCTCGAGGAAGGCCTGATAGTCGGCCCCCGCCGCGCCGGCCTGGAGCACGATATCGGCACCCGGCCGGCTGTCGCCCGGCACCACCGCGCCGAGACTGGTGATCGCCGCGCGATCCTCCATGAGAATGTTGCGCCCGGCGCTGATCTCCAGGGTACCGGGGCCGGCGACGTTGAAGTTGCCGTAGAGGATGTCGCGGCCGGCCTGGACCAGCGAGAGGTCGTTGGGGTCGTCGTGGACGAAGAGGTTGCCGGTGAACGAGGCATCCGTACTGATCTGACTGGGAGCGCTGATACGCTGTCCCAATGGGGTTCCGGAGGCAACGATGTCGCGCCCGGCGCGCATCCAGACGGGACCGGCACCTTCATACCAGGTTTGCCCGGCGCGGTTCCCCGCCTGCTCGCCGAAACGAATCTGCGCACCGCTATTGAGCCCGACGATATCTCCTGTCAACGCATAGAAACGCGCCGGTTGCAGATCGCGCGCCAGGCTCGCAGCGCTATCGGGGCCGAAGTAGAACAGAGGCAATCCGCCAATGACGGCCGGATTCCCGTCCGGACTGCCGTTGCCGGCTATCGGGTTGAGCAGCGCGGCATCGGAGTAGCCGGCAAATGCCGGCGTCCAGATCGATGGCAGGTTCGCAGGATCGGCACCTGAGCGTTGCACCGAATAGCCACCGGCATAAATGGAGTCTCCAGCCAGCAACTCCAGTTCACCGTTGAGCGACGGTGCCAGTAACAAGGAGTAGGGAGTGGTCGAGACATTCAGGCTCACGCCTCCCATGTAACCGCTGGAAGGACCGAGATAGATACTTCCTTCCGGGGCAGCCGCACGTACTATCGATGGATAGATGAATCGCCCATCGCTAGGCGACAGGTTTCGGCCTGCCATGGGAATAGCGTTGGTTGCCTCGACCAATTGGGTGCTGGGCGTCAGGTTGCCGCCCGCCGCAAACAGATCGATCGAGGTGTGTGCAGTCCAGAGACTGAACCAACCGATTCCGCCCCCTTGGTAGACGCTGCCATCGGGAGCCGTGAAGCCAACGGTATTCGGCACCCCCACCCTACCGGGATCAGTCACCCCGCCCAGGACCAGGTCGCCACGGGTTTCCAGACGCATGCCAGTATCTCCGGCCACCAGGGTGAGGCCGCCCGTGGAGCTAGCCAGCGTCGGGCTGAACGCATCCCTGCTGCGCACTTCGGCGGGGTCCCGCAGTAGAGTGTCGTAGCGAGGATCGATGCCTCCCAGCGCACCACTGTACAAGCTCGCGGAACCGCGCAGATTGATGAGGGCCCCCTGCAGATCGTGAATGGTGCCGCCGCTGTAAAGACCGTCAAACCCCGAACTCGAGTAGGTCTGGGTAGCCCGCGCCTCCCGGCTCGGGTTCACCTCCCCGCCAATTCTCACATTCAGGTCACCGCCGCCGCCAAGTTGCAGCGCGCCGTCGGAGGTGAGCCGGCCAGTGCCGGCAACCGCCAAGACCAGTCCCTGGCTGCGCGGATTAAGGTTACCGGACGAAGGTATCGAGCCATCTCCGCGTGGCGCGATATTGCCGGCATCACCTCCGGTTCGCATGCTGAGATTGCCGCCTCCCAGAGTGCCGAAACCGGTGAAGCCGACCAGATAGGGAGCATCTCCCTCCGCGCCACGCACATAGCTGCCGAAATTGACCCACCAGGCCGTCGGCACTCCTTCCCTATCAGCGCTGCCCTGGCGCCAGAGCCAGTTGCCGACTGCAGCGCTGGGGGGCAAGGGGCGAATGGGATCGCTACTTGTCAGTTTCTCGGCCCATTGATCGCCAACCACATCACCGCCAACGGCGATATCGAGGTTGCCGCCATGTTCCGGATACCAGGCCTGGTACTGGCTGGTTGAGAGCACTTCGTAATCCGCGCCACCGGCGCCCAGTACCGACCCATTGAACAGACCGCGAGGCTGATTGAATCCCGTCGCGACATCGGCGGCCTGCGTTCCGGCGGTATAGACGCCGTACGGCGACCATTGCGTAAGGTTACCGGCACTGGCCAGGTCAAGATCGCCAGTGCCGGTGCGCAGCACACTGAACAACTGGTTCTGCGGTGTGACCACGGTTTTGCCGAGATTCTCGATACACAGGGACGGATCGACACTGCACCACCACAGATCGCCCTCGCCGATCGCCGTACCAGCAGGCATGCCCAGGTAATTGCCGGGCGCCCAGGTCCAGCGGGGAGGCTCGGCACAATACGGCCCCAGCCCGCAGATCCATTCATTGCTCTCGTCGACCGGAGTTCCCGGGGTGATCCCCCAGTCGGTAGCCTGATCGGTGAACACCAGCCCTCCCGAGCTCTGTTCGATCTTCGCCTGATAGTGCGTATCGGCCAGGTTCAGGCTGGCCGAGGAGTCCGGACGCACCAGACGGTTGTCGGCAGCCGCGAGATCGGCACCGGCGACCAGGCGCATGGACCAGGACTGGCTACCGGCCGGCAGCATCTCGGCCAATGCCCAGTTGCGTCCCTGGCGGACACCGTCGCTGGGCCGCAACTCGATGAAAGGCGCATCGCCAGCCAGTACCACCTCGGTCTGCGAAGGGATCAGAGAACCACGTGCCAAGGCCAGCTCTCCATTGAGCAGCAGGACATTGGGTCTGCTGGGCCCCTCGCGCAGGATGCTCGGCAAGGGCACGCCCGCAGGCCAGATCATCGCCTGCACGCTGGCCGGTGCCGCCAGCAGGGTACCGGCACCCAGCCGGCTGCCGACCTCCAGCGTCACCCCGTCGCGCAGCAGGCTGCCCGCGACGTACAGCAGGTTGCCGGCGGCATCGTGGATGTCCGCTACCAGCACGCTGCCGGCGGCCAGGGTATAGGGCTGTTCGAGTACCGCCTCGGTGGCCAGACGGGTGCCGGCGGCCAGGGTGGTGCTCTTGATCGGCAGGTCGTAGTTGAGGGTGCGGCCGCCGAGGAACGCGGTACCGTCGCCGAGCACCACGCCCGGGCCGGGAACCACCAGGTCGCCACCGAACGGCTGCACTCCCGGGGTGAGGATCCAGCCCTTGTCGTCCGGCGAGTCCGGCGGCGGCGCGAAGCCGTCGTTGATACTGCCGTAGAGGTTCAGGTCACCGCCGGCGCGTAGCACCAGCGCGCCGACCTCGCCGGAACCGTAGACCTCGGTCAGCGGCGTGTTCGGATTGAGGCTGGCGTAGCGGTAGCCGGACAGATCGAGATCGCCCTGCACCACCAGATCGCCGTCCGCCGTTGCGCTGACGATCTCCACCCCTGGACGCAGGTGGAAAGCATCCGCGTAGGTGGCATTGGTCAGTCCGGCCAGCTTGCCGTCGAGCAACTCGCGGTTGGCCAGCGCCGCGGCGATGAACGCGCTGCTCTCGGCATGCCGCGCATCGAGGTAAGCCTGGTCGATCACCTGGTAGGACCGCCCGCCGGCCGCCGGATCGTTGCCCCAGGGCGCATCGTCGTAACGCTGCATCGCGTTCAGGGCGATGCTGCCGGCGCCGCGGATATCCAGCGCGCCGCTGGCATCGATGGCGATGTCGCCGGCGCTGACCCCGCCCAGGCGTGGCGCGTTCAACTCCAACGTGCCACGGGCGACGCCATCAACCTGTTCCGCTGGCGCCGCGGTGCCATGGCGCAGGTCCATGCGCGCGCCGCCGGCCAGGACCAAGGTGCCGCTGCCGGAACTCAGCTCGACCATCGCCCGGTTCGGGCTGTCGATGATCTGCCCGTAGCTGTCGCGCCGCAGCAGGCTTCCATGCGCATCCAGCAGCGCGTTGCCACCCAGGCTCAGGCCGCGGCCGCCGGCCAGGCGGATCTCGCCGACCTGCGCGCCGCTGGCGTCCACCGTTCCGCTCACGCCGAGCTGGCCATTGTCGAGGGACACCTCGATGCGATGCGCCTTCAGGCCGTCGCCGATCTGCAGGTCGCCTTGTTTGAGCTGGAAGCGCCGCGCGCCGAAGACCTCGCCCTGGTTCAGGCGCTGGTTCAAGGCGGTGAACTGCTCGCTCAGGCTGCCGCCATCGCCCAGGCGCTGGGCGCGGATCTCCAGCTCGCCACCGAGGAACGGCACGCGGGTGCCGCCGGCATCGTAGTCGCCGCTGGCGCCACCCAGTATGCGGCCCTGCAGGTCCACCACCCCGGCGTCCTCGGCCAACGCCACGGCGCTCAGGGTACCGCCGCGGTTGTTGCGCGCCGACAGGTCGATCAGCGAACCGGCGGCCTGGCGGATGTCGCCGGCGCGACTGCTTAGCAGCAGGTCGCCACCCCAGCTGTATTTATCCACATCGTTGAAGCTGGCCTTGCGTCCGGCCAGGTCAATGCGCGCGCCATCGCCCAGCTCCAGGTCGTCTTCGGCGCTCAGGCTCAGCTTGCCGCTGGGTAGCGAGACCGCGCTATCCAGGCGGATCTCGCGGGCGCTGAGGGACAACTCGGCACCAAGCCCGGCGGTGCCGCTGTCGAAGGTCACCGCGGCAGCGCCCGCCGGCGCCGCCAGGCTGAGGCTACCGCCGCTGCTGATCCGACTCAGCGAGCCGGCCTCGCCGGTCAGCAACGGCGTGCTCAGGCGCAGGTCGCCGCCACTGTAGCGCAGGCCTTCGCCGGCGACGTAGCCGTCCAGGCGCTGGTAGACCCGCAAGCTGCCCTTGTGGTTGGCGCTGATCCGCTCGCTGGCGTTCAGTTGCACCTCGGCGAAGCCCAGCGCCAGGCGTGCCTCGTCGGTCTCGCCGGCCGGCTGGGTATTCGCGCCGTAGCCCAGGGTGATGCGCTCGGCATCCACCCGCAGGGTTCCGCTACCGCTACCGGCGCCGCCGGCGACCGGTGCTGCGGCCGGCTGGCTGGAGCCGCTCCAGACCAGGCTGGCGGTGCGAATGCTGGCGACATCCTCGCCGGTGCCATGGCCGTAGATGGCCGGGGTGCCCAGCACCAGGTTGGCCAGGCTGGATTTGCCGGTGGCCGGGTCGTAGGTGTCGAGGCTGACGCTACCGTATATGTTGACCGCATCGCGGGCACTGAGGATCAGGTTTTCCAGGGCCGGAATACCCGCCCCGCGCTCGCCGCGCAGCAGGCGCTGGAGCACCGTCTGGTCCAGCGCCAGGCCGTTCGGCAACACGCCGCGAGCGGCCGCGTCGGCCAGCGACTGGCTGGAGCCGATATTGATCGTACTCAGCGCCAGGCTGAGATTGCGTGTCCCGTAACGAACGTTGTCGCCAAACGTCACCGTACCATTGGTGGCGATACCCAGAGTGCCCTCCGAATAGAGTTCGGTGTCGGCGCAGCCCGCCCCTTCCGCACAACCTCCGAGACGAACCGGTAACGAGCTATCCGCTGCGGGTGCCAGCAGGTTCAGCCATCCGTTGGACAAGAGCAGCAGGTTACGGCCGCCGGGTTGATAGATGAAACCATCGGACGAATCGTATGCAGTCTTGCCTTTCCCCAGAGTGCTGATGCCACTCCCGCCTTCAAGGGTGATATCCCTGCCAATGATCACCTCCGGTGCGGAAAGGTGCGCGCCCTTTCGCAGCACAACGGGAAAGAGCCGGTTGCTCCCGCCGAACTGGACGAAGTTTCCTTGCTCGCCGTATTCGACGTAGGGCAGCGTGCCAATGGCGATACGGCTGGCGCCTATTGCATTCAGATCGTCCGCAACCAACGACACGCCAGCGAAATCGGAGTCGGGCAGCCCACCTTCAGGCAGAATCTCGATGCCCGCCTCGGCATCCACGATGAGGCTGCCGCCATATCCGCTTTCTTCCGGCGTGAAGTCGACCTTCCCCTCGAAGCTCAGGGCGTTTTCCCGAAGCTCCTCATCCGCGCGCAATCCCAGGTAGAGGGATCTGGCATCCACTGGCAACATCGCTCTGGGGATGTTCTTGCGCGCGGCATCGGCGCGAATGAAATCCGCATAGCTCATTTCGTTGTACTGCGAGTAGCGGCGCAGCGTATCGGCGGAAGACAGGATGACCTGACGGCTCAGACTGTCGCGGATGGACGTGCCGGCAATCGACAACTGCCCGGACGTCGCCCAGGAGCCATTGCGCAACCCCTGCGTCGCCATGGGCGCGCCTTGCCCCGCCAGACCGTTGATCTCGACGCGGAAAGCGCCCGGCAACAGGGCATAGGTCGAAGGCAGCAAGGTGTAGGTACCGGCGGCCAGGCCGGGAACGCCATCCCCGATGGTGACCTGTTGCCCGACCAACGGCTGGATGGCGCCCGCCTCGCCGCCCAATGGCGCACTAACGGCCTGGTGTCCAGGCACGATGGCATACACCGGGTTGCTGGACAGCTCCGGCAGACGGAACCCATCATTGTCCTGCTGCACCAGGGGATGAAAACGCGCATCGGTCGAACCCCCTCTGCCGGAGATGAATCCAGCCCCCGCGAGTTCGCCGCCGCCGGACAGGTCCAGCCGCGCCCCCTGTTGCACATCGACCTCGCTGGCATAAAGGCCGACTCCCGCAACCAGTGTCCCAGCAGCGAGGGCGCCCCCGGCACCGGTCAGTTGAATGGGGACCTGGTTGACCAGATAGTTGATCCCATCGGTCGTGCCTCCATAGGGCATGACCAGCTCAGCGCCGCTAACCGAGGTCAGGCTACCCGGCAACAACCTTACCGTGCCCGGGGCACGATCCAGATTGCTGCCGAACTGGATGAGCCCCAGCGGCGCACGCACCACGCCCCCCTGCTCGATATTCGATGCCATGAACGCCAGACTGCCGAATACCGACAGCGGAGTGTCCGGCAAGGACTCGCCGCTACGTTCGATAGCCAAATGCCGTTCGGCATCGAAGACAGCCTGCCCCCCCTCATCCAGTCCATACCCGGCATAGAGGGTCGAACTCGCTCCCGTCACCGGATAGAGTTGGGCCGCAGTCAGTTGCAGATCGCCGTGGGTTATCAAGCGCCCCGACGGATCGCCATTCTCTGGATAGTCGCCAGCGAAACGCAGGTCGCCCTCGCTGCGCAGCGTTACCTTCTCGAAACCTGGTCGCTGATAGCGGACAGCCTCTGCGTTGACCCCATTGATCACCCCGTCGCTACCGAATGACAAGCGCCCGGCGATATCCAGCAGGCGCCCGGCAGAAACCTGCAAGCGAACCTGCTCCGCTGTCGCGGTCGGCCCGTACGTGAGACGCGGACGAAACTCGCCAGAGGCCTGCTGCCCATACATCCCGATGCCGGAAAGGCGGACATAGGGCGCCTGCAACTTCACCTCGCTCGGCCCGCCACCTGTGGCGGCTATCGTCCCCGCGTACAGATTCAGGCTGCGCCCCATCGCAAGATCGATGTTCCCCTCGAACGACAGCGGACCGTTGCTGAACAACGAAAGTTGGTCGAATCCGCCGCCCGTCAGCGACTGCGTCCCAACTCGGCTCTGGCCATAGCGCAGAGCCGAATCGTCCATTCCCGGTTGCAGCAAGGTCGGTAATCCCGAATCGGCATGCCCTGCCGTCAGGATCAGCTCGCGCATGGCCAATACCCGGTCATCCACGACAGTAAAACCTTGGTACAGGGGAGCGTCCGCAATGATCTCCAGGCTGCCGCCCGCCGCTCCCGAGCCGCCGGCTGCGGCGCGCAACGAACCGTCAAGATACAGCCCATTGTAGGAACTGAGAGCGATGCGCCCGCCGTCGCCGGTCAGCAAAACCCTTCCCAGTCCCGGTACATCCAGCTGTGCCTGGCTGCCGGAGGCCTCCAGTCGTGCACCGGGGCGTACGATGACGAACGCATCCGCCGAGGTCGCGATCGCCTTGCCCGGATCGATCTCGCCGCCGATGACGATGCTGCCGCCGGACTGTACTTCTCCATAGCGGCGACCGCGCCCATCCACGGCAGTGACAGCGCGGCCGGCAACATCCAGCAATGCCTGCTCTCCAATCCAGATGGAGCGTGCATGGGGCTGGCCTTGGGCCTTGGGCTGATTGTCCTGGGTAACGTCGAGCGCGCCGAACTGCTGCTGGCGCACGTCGATGCGTCCGCCCCAAGCGTTCAGAGTGCCATCCAAGGTGATCTGTCCGGGACCGCGCAGGACGATGGCGCGCCCCGGATCGACCTCGACCAGCGAACCGCGCCCCAGCTCCAGCGTCTGGCTGGCGGGATCGAGCTGCCCGAGGATATTGCCGTCGCCGCCTGCCTGCAGGTACAGGTCCGCCCCTTCGCGTTGGACCAAGCGTCCGGCCAAGGCATCCTCTAGGTACAGCGGCGGTATCCAGGCCTCCAGCGCCTCTCGCGGCGCCTCGCCAGCCGCGACCTCGCCGGCCCCGCTGGCGAAACGGTAGACCGGCCGCGCGACCCGCACCTGGGCATCCTCGGCTACCGTCAATCCGGAGCGACCGACCACCCGGTAGCTGGCGAAGCCCTGCTGGAAGAAATCTTCGGCCAGTTGCAGGCTGCCATCCCCGAGGTCGTCGCCGCCGATCCGCACCTTGCCGCTCTGCAGCGACAGCGTGCCGGCGCCACTCGTGCCGAGACCATTCAATGTGCCGCCCAACTGCAATTGGCCATCGCTGGCCTGCGCCAGCCCGGCACTGGCGTGCAAGGCGATGTCGCCGCCGCGTCCGCCCAGTCGCTTGCCGTCGGCCAGCAGCGCCGCCCCGGACGACACGTCGAGCAGACTGCCCTGTCCCAGGTTCAGGTCGCCGCCGCTGCGCAGGGAAATCCGTCCGCCGTCGCGGTAGGCCAACGTATCGTTGTCCTCCGGCGCCAGCAGCAGGTTGCTCCACAAGCCGCTGGCATCCAGTCGTACACCATCGCCCACGCGCAAGATGCCGGCTTCGCGGCCGGCATCGACGAAACCATCGATCGTCCCGTTCGGGGAAATCTGCGCCAGTACGTTGCCGGCCTGCAGGCTGCCGCCATGAGCGGTGATGTCGGCGTCGATCGCCACGTCGTTGGCGAACAGGATCGCCTCGCCGCCATTGGCCAGGGTCAGCGCGCTGTCGACGCGGATGCTCTCGCCGGCCGCCACCTTCAGGCCGCCCAGCTGGAAGCCGTTGAGCAGTTCGCTGTCCAGGCTCAGGCGGCCCTGGCGCTCGGCGGCCACCGGAGCGTCCAGGGTCGGCTCCTCGGCCGCCACCTCGCCGGCACCGATGACCACCTGCTTGAGGCTGCCGGCATCGGCGCCGAGAGCGTACTCCAGCAGGCCGCTGCTCTTCACGTAGTAGGGGGTGTAGCGCCCGACGACCAGCTGCGCGCCGCGCGCCACGGCATTCTGCGACTGGTTGTAGCCGTCCAGGCCGGCCTGTGGCGCTTCGGTCTGCCGCTCGCCGCGATAGGTATCGCCGACCACCTGGCCGTCGAGCCGCGCATTGGCGCTGCCGATCACCAGACTGCCGGCGTCGCGGCCAACGCTGTAGCCGTTCTCGTAGCGCTGGGTCGGCGCGATCAGCGGATTGTAGAAATAACGGGTCTGGTCCCAGCGCTCGCTGTGTGCCTCGTAGCCGCGGTAGATGCCGTCGTAGAGCAGGTCACCCGGCGCCGAGCCGAGTTCGTAGAGGCGTCCGTCCGACCCCTTCAGCCAGGTCTGGCGGATGTAGCCGCCCTGCACATCGAGGGTTCCGCCGGACAGGTTGATCTGTGAACCGGCCTGGGTCACCACGTCGTTGCCGGTGAAACTGACGATGCCGCCCTGGGCCATCCACTCGCCCGCCGAGTGGCCCTGGGTGCCCAGGTAGCCACCGACCTCCAGCAGGCCGCCAGCGGTGTACCAGCGGTCGCTGGCATAGCCGTTGGTGCCGGCAGGCACCCGTACCAGGTCGCGCACGTCGACCCACACGTCCTGGCTGTTCAGACCGCCGCCCTCGCGGTTGACCGAGGCGTCGCGCTGCTCGTTGCCGCGCACGTTGACCTTGATGTTGTTGGTCTCCATCGCCACCTGCACGCCTTGCGCGCCGGAGACATCGATCACCGCGCCGTCGCGCAGCAGCGCGCGCTGGCCAGCGTTGACCGCCACCTGGCCACCGCTGGCGAGGGTGATGGAGCCGTCGCGGAAATCGACGCTGCCGGCGGAGTCGATCTCCACCCGCGACAGGTCGCGACGGTCGTCGTCGCCCCGACTGACGGCGGCACTGGAGCCGTTCAACGGCTTGAGCAAGGCCTCGCGCTGGCTGTCGAGGGCGGCGCTGCCGCTGCTATCCACCAGGATGGCGCTGGTGGCACCTTCGGCCAGGGTGATCCGCTCGCTGGCCTTCAGGTGCAGGGTGCCGCGGCTGTCCACCGAACTGCTGGAAAGCAATACGCCGGCCTGCTCCACCTCGCGGCCGCTGAGGCTGATATCGCCGGTGGCGGCCTGCACCAGGCCGCTGTTGCGCACCCGGCCGGCACTGCTGTCGGCGGCGAAGCCCGGCAGCACCTCGTTACCGCGGGTGGTGGAGGTCAGGTTGCCGTCGGTGCCCTGGCCACGGCGGATGACGAAGCTGTCGCCGGCGGACAGGACCGTCTGCCCCTTCGGTGTGACGATGCTGCCGGCGTTGTCCACCTCGCTGCCGAGCAGCAGGACGTAGCCGCCGCCCCTGGTCGAGCCGGACGGCGCTGCCGTACGCAACTGTGCCCCCTGCTCCACGCGCACGGCGCCGGCCGCGTCGGTGAAGGTCGGACGGCTGCCGGCGTTGTCGTAGTAGAGGCCGCGCTGACGGAACTGTTCGTCCGAGATGTTCGCCGCCGCCACCGTCAGGTTGCGCACGTCCACCTGGCTGCTGCCGGAAAACACCACGCCGTTGCGGTTGACCAGCATCACCGTGCCGTCGGCCTTGATCTGCCCCTGGATCTGGCTGGGCCGCGCGCTGGGGTCGTTGACCCGGTTGAGCAGCGCCCAGTCGGCGTTCTGCTGGAAGTCCACGGTGGTGTTGCGGCCGACGTTGAAGGTTTCCCAGTTGAGCACCGCCTTGTCGGCGGTCTGCTCGATGCTCACCGTGGTCTTGCCGGCGGCCTGGGTCTGCACCGGTCCCTTGGCGTTCTGCCAGGCCTGCTCGAACGGCAGCGAGGCGTCGACCTTGAGGCCGCCCTCGCCGAGCCCGTCCGGAACATCCTGCGGGAGGTTCAGCGCCGCCTGGCGTCCGGCGGCCTGGGCGGCCTGCTGGGCGGCAATGGCGGCGACGGTGTTGTTCAGGTTGGCCATCGAACGCTGCAACTGCTGGTTGACCCGCTGCTGCTGCGCCAGCGGCGGCGGCGCCCCCGGCAACTGCGCTCCCGGTCGCGGCGCCCCGGCAGCGCCGCCCTGAGCCGCGCCCTTGGCGGCGAACCAGGCGGCGCTGAACGGCTGCCCGGCGGCCTGGGCGCCCCCTGCGACCAGCAGCAGGGCGATGGCCTGGGCCAGCGGCTTCAGGCGCGGCGCGTAAAGCGCGCGGGAGGAACGGGCGGACGACGGCGAACGGGACGGCATGGCGAAGGGGTCCTTGAGCATGAAGTCGGTCGGGCGCCCGCAACGACGCCCGTTACTGGTAGACGGCCTGGCGGAGGGTGGGCCGAAGACTTGTCATGGAAAGTTCATGGAGCGGAGCGAGGAGCCTGGGCGAACGGAAACACGACGGCAGCCGGATTTCAGCCACCGTCATGACAGGTCACTCATGGACGCCCTTTGCCGTTGCAGACGGAGGGATTGTTGATCGCGAGGTTTTCGCTGGTACCAGTGATGAAGGCGCTCATGATGGCGCTCTTCCAGGAAGCGACCAGGGGTACGAAACGGTGGTCAGCTACCGCTCTATTTGTAGTGGTGCCGCCATAATGCTGGGTAAGGAAGGCACGCAGGTCGGCGGCAACAGTGGCATCCTTGTAGCACTGGCCAAAGACAAAGTTGGTATAGCCGACGATGGAGTAGCCTGCGTTCGGGTTGACGAAGACCGGTATCCACTTGCTCGGATCGGCGCGATCTGCAGCGCCCCCCGGCGGAGCCACGCTACGAACAGCGATCACGCGATTGGCTAGAGTAGGGAGCAAGCCATTCACTCGCGCGATCTTTGAATTGTCGCTCAGGTCCACACCATCAGGCCCCTCATAGCCGATCGAGCCTGACACATTGTCGACGGCATTCCTGACACTTTCATAAGGCTGTACTGCCACCCAGTTGCTCGGCAGCGCACCGCCGGCCGGCAGACGGGCGTTCGTGAAGATCGAGTTGGTGGCGAAGCGAGTCGGGCAGACCGAGTTCAGGTGGCGGGTCAGCAACTCGGTGGCTCCACTGCCGCCCCGCTGGTAGACGATACGAATCGGCGTACGGTCGGCGGGGTTCCCCAATAGTTGCCCCCAAGTGACCTTGGCGCCGGAAAAGGCATCGCAGAGCTGGGCACTGGTCAGGTTCAGGTCGGTAATGTCGGGCTTCTTGTAAGGAATGGTTACTGCGGTACCCGCCAATGGAATCTGGATCAGTGGACCATATGCGCCTCTATAGTTGGTTGAATAGGCGCTCAGTTCGCTGCTACTCAAGATCGAGTCACTACCAATGTAGTGGACGGTGCCGGTAGTAGCGCCAAGCAGCATGGGGTTATTCATCAGGAAAGCGGTCTTGCCAATGCCGCTGCCGCTTGCGGCATAGCTGAAGTTGATTGGCAGGATGCTGTCGGCAGAACCTTTGTACAACTTGGCCGGCATGGAAGCACCACCGCCGGTCACCGTAGCGCCCAGCGTTGTATGACTGGTCAAGAGCGTCAGAGCAACGACGCCAAACATTGGCTTGAGCATGAAAACCTCCTGGGTTCCCCACAAGAAAAAAGACCGGCAGCCATAGGGCTGCCGGTCCTCGTATCGATTCGCCTAGGCGAAGCGCTTACGGGCGGCCTTTGGTGTTGCAGACGTTGGTGTTGCCGATGGCCAGGTTTTCGCTGGTGCCGGTGTAGAAGGCGCTCACGATGGCGCTCTTCCAGGCCGGAGTCAGCGGGATGAAGCCATGGGCGGCAACTGCGGCGTTGGTGGTAGTGCCACCGTAGTGCTTGTTGATGAAGGCGCGGACGTCGGTGGAAACGCTGGCGTCCTTGTAGCACTGGCCGAAGACGAAGTTGGTGTAACCGACGATGGAGTAGCCGGCGCTCGGATTGGTGAACACCGGAACCCACTTGCTGGGGTCCGCACGGTCGGCGGCGTTGGCCGGCGGAGCCACGCTGCCCAGGGCAGTGGAAACGTTAGCCTGGGTCGGCAGGTTGCCGTTCACACGGGAAACCTCGGCGTTGCTGTTGATGTTCACCGCATCCGGGCTGACATAGCCGAGGGAGCCGTTGGTTGCCTTGACGGTCGACACCACGGTGGAAGTGGCGGCGACGCCAACCCAGTTGCTCGGCAACGTACCGCCGGCCGGCAGACGGGCGTTGGTAAAGGTCGAGTTGGTGGCGAAGCGAGTCGGGCAGATCGAGTTCAGGTGGCGGGTGAACAGTTCGGTGGTGCCGCTGCTACCGGTGCGGTAGACGATGCGGATCGGCGTGCTGTCGGTAGTGCCCAGCAGTTGACCCCAGGTGGTCTTGGCGCCGGAGAAGGCGTCGCAGAGTTGGGCGCTGGTCAGGTTGAGCGTGGTGTTGCCGTCCTTGCGATAGGGCACGGTGACCGAGGTGGCTACCGACGGGATCTGGATCAGCGGACCGTAGGTGCCGTTGTAGTTGCTGTTGTAGGTGGTCAGTTCGCTACCGCTCAGGACCGAGTCGCTACCGGCATAGTGAACGGTACCGGTGGTGCCGAACAGCGAGGAGTTGTTGGTCAGGAAAGCGTTCTTGCCGGTGCCGCTGCCGGTCACGGCATAGCTGAAGTTGGCCGGCAGGATGCTGTCGGCGGAGCCTTTGTACAGCTCGGCCGGCAGGGAAGCGCCACCGCCGGTGACGGCCATGGCTTGGGCGGATACGAGGGCGGCCACGCTCAGCGAGGCAGCGATCAGAGAGCGCTTGAACATGAAGAATCTCCTTTCATCGTGGTGTTGGTACGTTGAGGAAGTCGTCTTGCATGAGGCGGCGCCGTGCTTGCCGGGCTTTGCATCCCTAGCCGGTCGAAGGGGCCGCTGGGGATAAAACTCGCAAGTTCCGGTGACAGATCGGGGAAAAAATCTCGGGAGCATCGAATTGTTTTCGCAGCCTTTCCTCGGGTGTTCGCAGGCTCTGCGCCGGGCCTTTTCGCGGGACCTGCGAGGTTCCGCGAGCGCCTCCCGGCGGCCGGCCCGCGACGGCCATGGCGCGCCCTCGGGGCAACCTCGCTGAAACATGCACCCGAGCCCTGGCGAGGGGCCACACGGGTTGATGACAGCGAGAGGAAGGCCGGCTTGCACAAGCCCACCCGTAGGGCGGATTACGCCAGCGGCGTTATCCGCCGATACCTCTCTTCGGAAGACTGCTGAGACGCCCCATCCCCACGGCGGATAGCCGCGAGCGGTTAATCGCCCAGCACGGGAAGGGCTTGTTCAGGTACGGACTACTGGACCAGTTGGTTCATCTCGATGATCGGCATCAGCACCGCCATCACGATGGTCAGCACCACCCCGCCCATGACCACGATCATCAGCGGCTCGAGCAACGCGGTCATGCCCATGGCGCGGCGCTCGATGTCGCGCGACAGGGTCTGCGCCGCGCGGTCGAGCATCGGCGGCAGCGCACCGGTCTTCTCGCCGCTGGCGATCAGGTGGGTGAGGATCGGCGGGAACACCTGCCGCGTGCGCAGCGCCGAGGCCAGCGAGACACCTTCGCGAACCTGCGCGGTGGCCTCCTCCACCGCCTGCGCGAGGCAGTCGTTGGCCAACGTCTGGCGCGCCGCATCGAGCGCGCGCAGCAGCGGTACGCCAGCGCTGCCGAGGATCGCCAGGGTGGAGGCGAAGCGCGCGGTATTCACCCCGAGCACGAAGCGACCGAGCAGAGGCAGGCGCAGCACTCGCCGGTGCCAGCCGAGCCGCGCCTGCGGGTCGCGCAGGTACAAGCGCCAGCCCCAGTAAGCGCTACCGATGGCGCCGGCGCAGAGCCAGCCCCAGGCGCGCACGAAGTCGCTGGCCTGGAGCATCGCCCGGGTCAGCGCCGGCAGGTCCTGGCGCGCCTGGGAGAAGGCGCTGACCACCTGCGGCACCACGTAGCCGAGGAGGAAAATGACGATGCCGATGGAGACCACGCCGACCACCGCCGGGTAGATGAACGCGGTGAGGATCTTGCCGCGCAGGGCGTTGCGTTCCTCGATGTAGTCGGCCAGGCGCTCCATCACCTGGGCCAGGTCGCCGGACTCCTCGCCCGCAGCCACCAGCGCCCGGTAGATTTCCGGGAAGTCCCGCGGCCGTGCGGCAAGGGCGTCGGCCAGGCGCATGCCGCCGCGCACGTCGCTGCGCACGGCGCTCAGGGTCTGGGCGATGTGCTTGCGCTCGGCCTGGTCGAGGGTGGCGCTCAGCGCCGCCTCCAGCGGCAGGCTGGCGGCCAGCAGGCTGGCCAGCTGGCGGGTGGCCCAGGCCAGGTCGCCGTCGGACAGGCGCGGGGCGAACAGCGCGCCCGCCCCTTGCCCGGTCCCGCCGCCAGCCTGCTCGCGGACCTCCAGCGGGGTCAGGCCGCGGGCGCGCAGTTGGCCGAGGGCGCCACGCTGGCTGTCCGCCTCCAGGGTGCCGGTCTCGATCCGGCCCTGGGCGTCGGCGGCTTCGTAACGGAAGGTCTGCATCAGGCGTCCCGGGTCACGCGGAGGATTTCCTCCAGGGTGGTGGAGCCGCTGGCGATCCAGCGCTCGCCGTCCTCGCGCATGCTGCGCATGCCGGCCGCGCGGGCGGCTTCGCGGAGATCCTGCTCGGCGCGGCCCTGGTGGACCAGGCGGCGGATCTCGTCGTCGATCACGAACAGTTCGTGGATGCCGGTGCGCCCGCTGTAGCCGGTCTGGTTGCAAGCCGGGCAGCCGACCGCGCGCCAGCCGCCGTCCTCTTCGACCCGGCAATGCGTGCACAGGCGCCGCACCAGGCGCTGGGCGAGTACGCCAAGCATCGACGAGGCGAGCAGGAACGGCTCGACGCCCATGTCCACCAGCCGCGTCACTGCCGACACCGCGTCGTTGGTGTGCAGCGTGGCCAGCACCAGGTGCCCGGTGAGCGAGGCCTGCACGGCGATCTGCGCGGTCTCCAGGTCGCGGATCTCGCCGATCATGATGATGTCCGGGTCCTGCCGGAGGATCGCCCGCAGGGCTACGGCGAAGGTCATGTCGATGCGCGCGTTGACCTGGATCTGGCTGATCCCCGGCAGGTCGTACTCCACCGGGTCCTCGACGGTGAGGATGTTGCTGGTGCTGGCGTCGAGCCGCGCCAGGGCGGCGTAGAGGGTGGTGGTCTTGCCGCTGCCGGTGGGCCCGGTGACCAGCACGATGCCGTGCGGCTGGCGGATCAGGTTGTCCAGCGGCGCCAGCACGCCGGGAGCCATGCCCAGGGTCTCCAGCCTCAGGCGTCCGGCCTGCTTGTCCAGCAGGCGCATCACCACCCGTTCGCCGTGGCCGGTGGGCACGGTGGAGACGCGAATGTCGATCGGCCGCCCGGCTACCCGCAAGGCGATGCGGCCGTCCTGGGGCAGGCGTTTCTCGGCGATATCCAGCTGCGCCATGATCTTGATCCGCGACACCAGCGCCGCGTGCAGCGCCTTGCGCGGCGCGACCACGTCGCGCAGGGCGCCGTCGACGCGGTAGCGCACCACCGAATGGGTCTCGAAGGGCTCGATGTGGATGTCGCTGGCCTCATCGCGCGCGGCCTGGGTCAGCAGCGCGTTGATCATGCGGATCACTGGCGCGCCATCCTGGGTGTCGAGCAGGTCGGTAACCTCGGGGATATCGTCCATCAGGCGGTCGAGGTCGACCTCGCTCTCCGCCGCGCCGACCACCGCCGCGGCGCTGCCGGTATCGGAGTAGGCGTTGGCCAGCAGGGTGTCGAGCTCGTCGTCGCGGACGCTCTCCAGGCTGGCCGGCGCATGCCGCTGGCGCACCTCGCTGATCGCCCAGCCGGGCGTACGCGGGCTGACCAGCAGGGTCGCGCCATGCTCGCCCGGCCGCAGCAAGGCGCGCTGCGCCTTGGCCCAGGCGTAGGGCAGCAGGCTCATAGCGGCGCCGCCTCGCCCAGCGGTACCGCGCGCAGCGGCCGCGGGCTCGGGCGCAAGTCGTAGGCGGCCTGCGGGATGCCCTGCTGCGCCGGCGGCAGCACCGGAGCCTGCATGTCGCCGACGCTCCAGTCGTGGCGCGGCTGCACGCGCTGCTGGGCGCGGCGGATGAAGTCGTAGCGGTTGAGGGTGATGCTGCGGCCGGCGGCGGCGTCGCGGACGATGTAGGGACGCAGGAAGACCATCAGGTTGGTCTTGGTCCGCGAGCGCTTCTGGTAGCGGAACAGCGAACCGACGCCGGGGAGGCTGGAGAGTCCGGGAACACCGTCGGTGTTGTCCTGCACGTTGTCCTGCAACAGGCCGCCGAGGACCATGATCTGGCCGTCGTCGAGGAGGATGCTGGTATCGATCGCGCGCTTGTTAGTGACCACCCCGGCGGCGGTGCTGGCGCGCTCGTCGACGCTGCTGACCTCCTGGTAGACGTCGAGCTTGACCGTGCCGCCCTCGGAGATCTGCGGACGGATGTTCAGCTTCAGGCCGACGTCCTCGCGCTGGATGGTCTGGAACGGGTTGTTGCTGGTACCGCCGCCGTCGGTGACGTACTGGCCGCTGACGAAGGGTATGGTCTGGCCGACCATGATGCTCGCCGACTCGTTGTCCAGGGTCAGCAGGTTCGGGGTCGACAGGACGTTGGTGCCGCCGCGGCTCTTCAGCGCCCGGGCGAGCACCTTGAGGTCGAGGATCTTGCCGATCCCGGGGATGTCCACGGTGCCATCCACCAGGCCGATGTTGAGCCCCTTGGGCAACACGTCGATGGTGTTCTTGCCGGCCGTGTTCAGCGCCGACTGGCCGAAGTTGACCCCGCCGAACACGCCGTTGCCGCCGAGGTTGCCGGCCTGCCACTGGATGCCGAACTCGCTGGAGTCGTCTTCGCTGACCTCGACGATCAGGCTTTCGATCACCACCTGGGCGCGGCGCTGGTCGAGCAGGTCGATGACTTCGCGGAGGTTGCGGTACAACGGCTCGGGTGCGGAAATCAGCAGGGTGTTGGTGGTGGCGTCGGCCTGTACGGTGACCCCGCCGGCGGAGAACGCCGAGTTCTCCTCGCCCATCGCACCGGGTCCGGCGCCGCCCTGGCCGCTGCCCATCGCACCATAGGCGCCGCCGCTGCGGTTGCTGCCGCCCAACCCGCTGGAACCGCTGCCCGTGGTATTGCCGCTGCTCCCCAGGCCCTGGCTACCAGTACCGCTGTTGCCGCCACCGAGCATGCCGCCGCCGCTCAGGCGCGCGCGCTGCTGGTCGCCCTCGTTGCCCTCGCCGCCGCTGTCGCCGGTGATCAGCCCGCGCAGGGCCTGGGCCAGGCGGGTCGCCTGGGCGTTGCGCAAGTAGACCACATGGAGGTTGCCGGGATTGCTTTGCACGCTGTCCAGCTTGCCGATCAGGTCGCGCGCCAATTGCGTGCGCTCGGGGCTCGGCGAGCGGATCACGATGCTGTTGGAGCGTGGGTCGGCGAGCACCACGGTCTTCTGGCCCTGCTCGGCGCCGCCGCTGCCCTGGCTGTCGAGCAGTTCGGAGACGGTGCTGGCGATGTCCACCGCGATGCCGTTCTGGATCGGCACCACGTCGGTGTCGCTGGCGCTGGGGATGTCGATGCTGGCGATGATCCCGGCGACCCGGTCGAGGTTTTCCGCGTAGTCGGTGACCACCACGGTGTTGTTCCCCGGATAGGCATTGATCGGGTTGTTCTGCGCGACGATCGGGCGCAGTACCGGGATCAGGTTCACCGCGTTCTCGTAGCGCAGGCGGAAGGTCCGCGTGACCATGCCGTTGGCCGCCGGCCGGTCGGCGCCGTAGACCGGCCCGCCGAGCAGCTTGGCGTCGGCCTCCGGCACCACCTGGCTGACCCCGTCGACGTCGACCACGCTGAAGCCCTGCATGCGCAGGGCGCTGGTGAGCATGCGGTAGGCGGTGCGCGCCGGCACCTGGCCTTCGGAAACCAGGGTCAGCTTGCCCTTCACCCGCGGGTCGACCAGGAACTGCCGGCCGGTGGCGCGCGACAGCGCGCGCACCACCGCTTCCACCTCGGTATCGACGAAATTCAGGCTGACCGGCTGCTCGCCGAGTTCGGCCGCTGTCGCTGAGACCGGAGCCACGCCACCGGAGCGCGCCACGCCGCGTCCGGCACTCAGCGCGCGGCGGGCCTGCTCGGCCTGGGGCCGCTCGCGGACGTCGGCGCTGCGCAACGGCGCACCGGAGCGGACACTGCTCAGCGGCCGACCGACTTCCTCGTCGGCCGGGGGCACGCCGGGGACCTTCGGCGTCTCGCTACACGCCGCGACCAGTAGCGCGCCCAGCGCCACGCCCAGTACAGGCCAACGACGCCGGGCATGGTGGAAAGCTGATTGCCTCATGGGGAATCCTTGGGAGCGGAAGTCGACTGCAAATGGATCGAGGCGGACACCAGCCCGCCGGACAGCTCGTTCGAAGAGCCGGAGCGCTCCTCGGAAGGAGCGTCGAGACGCGTCACCTGCGCCTCGCTGACGCTCAGGCGCAACGCTGCCGGGCTGCGCGCCAGCCAGCGCAGCAAGGCCTCGCCGGACACGCTGGCGAAGTCCAGTTGCCATTGGCCCGGTTGCGGGGCGTCCAGTTGGAAACCGTCGAGTCCCTGATCGCGCAGGCTGCGACGGATCGCCTCGGCGTCCGCCGTACCGCTCAGGGTCGGACCGCGCAACGCCTCGACCTCACGCAACACGCCGTCCACCGCCGCGGCCTGCGCACGCAGGCGCGGCAGTTCGGCTTGCCAATGCTCGATCCGCGCCAGCGGCGGATCGATGAACACTTGCCATGTCAGCGCCAGGCATAGCGCCAGGCCACCGCCGGCGAGAATCTTGCGCTCGCGCGGCGCCAGTTGCCGCCAGTAGGCCTGCAATCGCAGCAGCAGGGGACTCCAGCGCTGCGCCGGAGTATTCAGCAGGCCCGCCAGGCGCTTATTCATCTTCATCGGCAGCCGCCTCGGCAGTGCCACTGTCTGCCGCGCCAGCGGCCGGCGCTGGCGGCGCTTCCATGGCGCGCACCTGCCAGCCCTTGTCGGAGGCATCGGCCTGCAACCCGTGCTTGCCCAACTCGCCCTGCCAGGCAGCGGCATCGCCGCCTGGCGGTCCCGGCAGCAGCTCCAGGTCCAGTTCGCCGGCGTGGTAGTCCAGTCGTTGCAGGCGCCCGGCGAGGAACGGCATCGCCTCGCCGGCGCCATGCAGCAGCGCGGCCAGTCCCGGTGCGGCATCGCCATCGGCCTTGCCGGCCAGATAGGCGTCGCGTCGCTCGCGAGCCTGGCGCAGCGGATCGAGCACCACCGGCAGTTCCGGGAAGGCCTGCTGCACGCGTTGACTGCTCTGCCGTTGCAAGGACTGGCCCTGCTCGGCCAGTTGCCCGGCGTACAGGTTCAGACCGGCGACCCACACCAGCAAGGCCAGGGCAGCGCAGAACAGGGGCATCTTCCAGGTGCCGTTGCCGGCGCTCGTCGCCGGCGCTTTCAGCGCCAATCCCCACGGACTGGCGGGCCCGCTCCAGCGCAGCGCTTCGTCCAGCATCTCGGCCCGCTCCAGGGCTGCGGAGCGCCACGCCGGAGGCTCGCCCAGCCAGAACAGCCGCAACTCCTGCGGGACCTCAGCGAGGCCCTGCTCCGGCAAGGGATGGACCACAGCGTCGCTCAGCGAGCGGCGCAACAGCAGATGGCCGTCCCACTCGCCGGCCACCCAAGCGTCATCGCGCAACGGCAGGAGGAACGGCGCGGCCTGCACCTCCCGCACGTCGAGCCGCAGCCGCTGTACGGCCTGCTCCAGCGAGGCCAGCGCCGACGCCTCCAGCCACCCCAAGGTCAGGCGCCCGTCGGCGCCGCGCGGGCCGTGGGCCAGGCGTAGCTGCGCCGGATCGCCAAGGACCAGCGCCTCGGCCGCACAGTTCACCGCGGCGGCAAGCTTCGCCGCAGGCAGCGCCGGCAGTTCGAGACTGACCAGGCGGCAATCGCGCGGATGCAGGAACAGCGCCACCGGCAACCCCTGGCGCCGCCGCGCCAGTTCCGCGAGCGAGACCTCGATTCGTTCCTGCACCGCGCCGCGCGCATCCAGGCGCAAACAATGCAGCGGCGCCGCCTCGGCGAACTCGCTCAGCGGCGGCAGCAGGCAACGCCAGGCGGCCTTCATGAGCCCACCCTCATCCAGTTGACCGCCGTGCTTTCACCGGCCTTGCGCTGCACCAGAGCTTGCAGGCGCACCTCTTGCCGGTCGCGCCGGGCATAGGCGGTGAGCAGGAACCAGTCGCTGGTGATCCCGACCTTCACCGACTGCGCCTGCAATTGCGGCATGTTCAGGCGGTTGACGAAGTCGCCGCGATTGAGGAACCAGCGGCCCCGGTCGCGCTCGCCGAGCACCCGCCGCGCCTGGTCCAGCCCGAGGCCGGGGACACAGGCGGCGAGCACTTCGGCGCGCGCGGTGTTGCCGTTGATCCAGGTGGTTTCGGGCAGGATGGTGACGTAGGGTCGCAGGCGTTCCAGGGTCGCCGGCGGAATGCCCAGCCGCGCCAGGTCGTCGAGACGCCTGAGCGCCGGCATGCGCGCCGGAAGCGCACGCAACACGGCGCCCGGCGAAGTCTCGCGGCCGCTGTCGAAGCCTGCGGGTTGCGTCTCGGCCGGCGGCGCTTCGGCGGGCAGCCGTGCATAGGAGGCGAGTACCCGCTCGACGATCAGCCGCGCCTCCTTCGGGCGCACGCCGAGCAGACCGGCGAGGCGTTCGAAGTTCGCTTGCTCCTGGAGATCGGGGCGCTGGTCGACCAACAGGTTGCGCAGGTTGAACTTGCCCTGCTCGTCTTCCAGTTGGCCGTTGAACGGCAATTCGGCGCTGCTCAGACGCAAGCCACGCATCGGTTGCGCCCAGCGCTGGTCAAGGCGGGTCAGCGGGTCGCGGCGGCTGTCCTCGAGCAGCAATTGGCGGCTCCATTCCAGGCCGCCGCGCAGCATCCAGCCGGCCTGGATGCGTAGCTGCTCGCTTTCCAGGGCGCGGATGAATGCGCTCTGGCGGGCGATCAGGCCGGCGGCTATGACCGCGACCACGGTGACGATCAGCAGCGCGCTGATGATCGCCATGCCGCGCTGGCGATGACCGTTCATGGCGCGCTCAGAGCTGCCAGGAGCCGATGTCGGCGTTGATGCCCTCGCCGCCCGGCTGCCCGTCGGCGCCGAGGGAGAACACGTCGATCTCGCCGTTCACGCCGGGATTCAGGTACTGGTAGGGCTTGCCCCAGGGATCGTTGGGCAGGCGCTCCAGGTACGAGCGCCAGTTGCTCGCCGAGGCATCGGCAGGGCGCTCCGCGAGCACCTTCAAGCCCTGCGCCTGGCTCGGATAGCGGCCCTGGTCGAGGCGGTAGAGCTTGAGCGCCTGCATCAGCCCGGAGATGTCCTGGCGCGCCGCGGTGGCGCGGGCCTGGTCGGGACGGTCGAGCACCTTGGGCACCACCATCGCGGCGAGGATGCCGAGGATCACCACCACCACCATGATCTCGATCAGGGTGAAGCCCCGCTGTCCCCGATGTCCTTTCGGGCTGGAGCTGAACTGCACGACATCCATCTCGACACTCCTCGGCATGGTTCGATTCGCCGCGGATTGTTTCAGGAAGATATGTCAACGATATTGAAAATCCTCGGGTGCGCCGCTCTTCCGGAGGCGCCCGCAAGGCCCTGGAGCCGGGCTTTCCGGCAGGCGCCGGGGATGGCTCGCGGGGGCGCCCTCCCGAGCTTTTGTCAGGGATCGGTCAGATTTCCCGGCTAGCCTGGAAGTCCCCTTTCGCCGACCTTTCCGCGATGTCCACGCGCCTGTCTTCCCGCGGTTTCACCCTGATCGAAGTGCTGGTCGCGCTGGCCATCGTCGCCATCGCCCTGGCCGCGGCGATCCGCGCGGTGGGCCTGATGACCGACGGCAATGGTCTGTTGCGCGACAAGTCGCTGGCCCTGCTGGCAGCGGAGAGCCGGCTCGCCGAGCTACGCCTGGGCGTCGGCACGGCTCCGGGAAACAGTGATTTCGAATGCTCCCAGGGCCGCCTGCGGTTGTACTGCGAACAACGCGTCGAGGCCACCGACGACCCCGCGCTACTGTGGGTGGAAATCCGTGTGCGCACGCAGCGCGAACAGGCGGTGCCGCTGGCGCGCCTGAACACCCTACTGAGCCGCTCCCGGTGATCTCAACCGCGCTTGAGGGTATCCAGCGGCGGCGGTTCGGCGAGCCGCTGCATGGCCACCCGGCGAACCTCGCCGTTCTGCTCGATGAGTACCGCGTCGGCCTCTATCCGCCGCACCTTCGCCGCACGTGCCAGGACCTCGCCCTCGCGATAGGCCTGGGCCGGCGCGCCGTTCACCGAGAGGATGGCGATCGCCGCGGGACCACCGCTGATCAATCCCGCCAGTTGCACCTCGACCTCACTGGAAGGCGTCGCGAACCAGCGTTGAGCGGCGCCCTCGCCGCTGGGCGGCGGAACATCGGCGACCTCGGCCTGGACCACGCCGGGAATCGGCGCCAGCAACAGATAGCCCCAGAACAGCAGGCCGGCGAGGATCGCCAGCACGGCGGCGAACTGGACCAGGCGGGGCGGATCGATACGGGGCATGGCCGGCATGGCGGGCTCTCCTGGCGTCTGGGCGACGGGCGCCACGAACGGCGCCCCGGCACCAGCCTAGCGCGGAATTCTCTCCGTTATGTTTCACACGCCGATCATCTTCGTCGGGCACTCTGGAAACCTCTCTCTTCGCGGAGCGGCATCCGGTGAGGCGACCCCGGCAAGGCGGTTTCACCCTGATCGAACTGATGGTGGTGCTGGTAATCGTCGGCATCGCCACGGCGGCCATCAGCCTGAGCGCCCGCCCCGACCCGACGGGCCTGCTGCGCCAGGATGCCGCGCGCCTGGCGCGGTTGCTGGAAATAGCCCAGGGCGAAGCGCGGGTACGCGGTACGCCGATCCTCTGGCAGCCCAGCGCCAAGGGCTATCGCTTCAGCCCGCAGGCCTATCGCGGCAAGACCGACGCCTTCGCCGCCGACACCGAATTGCGCGCGCGCGACTGGCAGGCCGCGCCGCTGCGGGTCAGCGTGCGCCCGCCGCGACCGGTGTTGCTGGACGCCGAATGGATCGGCGCGCCGTTGCGGATAACGCTCTCCGACGGCCAACACAGCGTCACCGTGCTGCGCGAGGCGAACGGCCATGTCCGGGTACGCTGAACGCGCGACGACGCGGCGCCGGCAAGCCGGCTTCACCCTGATCGAGGTGATGGTCGCGATCATGCTCATGGCCATCGTCAGCCTGATGGCCTGGCGCGGCCTGGACAGCATCGCCCGGGCCAGCGCGCACCTGGAGGACAGCACCGAGCAGGGCGCCGCGCTACTGCGCGCGCTGAACCAACTGGAGCGCGACATCGCCCTGCACAGCGCCATCCGGGAGGAGACCGGCCTGCCCAGCGGCGACGAGCCGATCCGGGCCGGCGACAGCCTGCCGCCCGGACTCGCACTGAAGCGCCTGAGCGAGATCCCATTGCGCCTGGACATCGTCCGCGCCAGTACCGAGCCAGGCGCGCCGCTGCAGCGCGTGCGCTGGTGGCGACAGGGCAAGGTCCTCTATCGCGCCGCCTCGCCCAGCGGCGACCGCCTGCCGTTGCCGCCGCTGGCGGAGCGGGTGGCTGTGCTGGACGACGTGAGTCGGTTCGAGATCCGTGCCTGGGTGCCGGGAAAGGGCTGGACGCGCCTGCCGGCACGCAGCAAAGTCCGCGCCAGCGGACTGGAGATCAGCCTGGCACGGGTCACCCGCAACGGCGTGGAGCGCTATCGACGGGTGGTGGCCCTGCAATGAAGCGGTGGCTCAGCCGAGCAACACCACCCCGCCCGGCAGGCGGGTGACCTCGATGCCATAGGCATCGCGGATCAGGGTCGCCACGTCGGCCAGTTGATCGAGGCTGAAACGGGCCTGGACCCGGCGTCGGCCAAGGGCCTTGTCCAGCAGCAGGAGCATGCCGGGACGGTAGCGGTTGATTTCGTCGATCACCGTGGCCAACGGTACGTCGTTGAACACCAGCATGCGCTCGCGCCAGGCCATCACCTCGGCAACGTCGAAAGGCACCGGCGGACCGTTGCGTCGCTCGTCGAAGGTCAGCTGCTGGCCGGCCTGGAGGTCCAGGCGCTGGCCGAGGTGTTCGAGCCGCACGCTGCCCTCCAGGCAGGTCACCACGCAAACGTCACCGCTGCTGCGCACATTGAAGCGGGCCCGGCTGGCGCTCAGCCAGGCGCTCCCGGCCATCACCCGCAGGCTGCTCTGCGGCGGGTGGCTGGCGATGATCTCGGCCTCGCCGCCGAGCAGTTCGATGGTTTCCTGCTGCTCTTGATTGCGCCGCACGTTCAGGCGGGTGCGGGTGTTCATCTCGATCCGCGTCTCGCCGCTCACCTGCACCTGGCGCTGCTCGCCGACCGCCGTGACGTAGTCGGCGCCGCCCAGGCCATGGTCGAGCAGCGACGGGCGCAAGACGAACAACGCCACCGAGGCGGCCAGCGCACCGCCGACGAACCAGCGACGACCGAAACGCCTCGGCGCGATCTGCGCCACGGCCGGCGGCTCCAGCGGCAGAGCGGCGGCACTGCCGAGTGCCTGCCAGAGATCGCGCGCCTCGACGAACGCTCGCAGGTGTTGCGGGCTGCGCGCACACCACTGGCGGAAGGCCCGCGCGTCGCCCTGGGTGACGCGTCCGGAGGTCAGGCTGATCACCCAGGCGTGCGCTTCGTGGCGAAGGTCGCCGGTTTCATCGGCGGCGGAGTCTGAGGCTGTCATGACTGTGCTGTACGGACACCGGAATGGCTCATGGGAGGGATATGGCGGCGGTTTTCCACCTGCTTATGCTTATGACGGTTTTCCGGCCCCGGGACCGAACCTCTGGATGACTTTTCTTTCCAGGCGCTCCGCGCAGAACCACAGGGCGGCCTTGAGTTCCTTCTCCACGGTGCGGGTGGAAATGCCGAAGCGACGGGAGATTTCCGCATGCGGCGTCTCTTCCAGGCGCGAGGCGATGAGAATCTGCCGACGCCGCGCCGGCAGTTCGCAGAGCGCCTCCAGCAGGCGACGGATCTCGGCGTGACCGCCGACGATGCGCTCCGGGTCGAGGCCTTCGTCAGCCACCTGCAACAGCTCCGCCACCTCCTCCCCGGTGAGCAGGCGGGCGTCGCCCTCGCGGCGGTCGGCGGCAATGTTCAGGGCAATACGGAACAGGTAGGCCTGGGGCTTCTTGACCTCCAGGGCATCATCCAGCCGGTCGACTCTCAGGTAGGTTTCGTGCAGCACGTCGCACGCCAGGTCCTCGGAGCCCAGGCGCCGTTTCAGGCGCGCCTTGAAGTCGTCATAGGAGGCGAGGAACAGCTTCACCATCGCGCTTTGCCGCGAATCGCTCATGACCCTCCCACTCCCTCCGTCAGCTTGCATTCCATGGCCTTGCCCGTCGTCTTCGGCAGCAACAGGATGGTCAGCGGCTGGGCCAGCGTAGCGGGCGTCGCCTGCATCACCCGCACGCCGCGCAGGCTTTCCACCAGGGCGCTGTCCCGCTGCGGGTCGCCGGTCGAACCGAGCAGGCGACTGTGGCGAACCTCGCCGAAGCGACCGATCCAGAGTTGCAGCACCGCGCGATAGGTACCCGGACGAGTGCGCGGCGAGCGGCACAACTGTTCTTCCAGCGCCGCCTGGACCGCTCCCGCGTAGCGGCGATCCAGCGGCTGCTCGACCTTCGGCATCTCTGCCGGCAGCGGCGCAGCGTTCCTGACGGCCTGCGCCGGCAGCAGGGTGAACGCTTCCTGGCTGGTGTAGCGCGCCATCAGGCCGGTTCCGCCGAGCAGTCGGGTCAGGGCGTCGCTGGCGGTGAAGCGCCCCTGCAAGCGGGCCGAGCGCCGTCCACGGGCCAGCTCGCCATCCACCAGAACCGCCATTCCCGTCACCCCGCTGTAGGTCACCAGCGCCGATGCCAGGCTCTGCGGAGGAATATCGAACGCGTGCACCGCCAGGCGCAACGGCGGCCTGCCGCCATCGCCCGGCACGGCGCCGGACGCCGGCAGCAGCATGCCGAGACCGAGCAACGACACTGCGCACGACCTTGCCACCCCGAGGATCGACATCAACGGATTCCAGTCCGAACTACCCGGTTCAGGCCAGATGGCCATCACCCAGGAGGGACATCCTGATGGCACTGTGTGACTGTGGTGTGACGGTACCTGCGGTGACATGTTTTCACCGATTGCCGTATAAGCGGGAAACCACCATCCCAGCGCGGGAGAATCGCCATGCACCGTTCATCGCAGGTTCTGCCGGCCCTGATCCTGGGCCTGGCCATGAACGCCACCCTGGCCGACGAGCCGACGCCGCCGGCGAACTGCATCAACACCGAGGTCAACGGCTACCAGGCTTTGTCCTATGAATGCCTGAGCCAGCAGATGACCGATCCTGACAGCGCGGCCAGGGCCCGCCGCGAACAGGAGCTGGATTCCGCCGCCATCGTCCGGCGTCCGCCAAACCAGCTCGGCCTGTACAACCAATCGGCGACGCGCATTCGCCTGGGCACCTCGTTCGGCAACTCAGTGGAAGCGCAGCGGCCGCCTCGCTAAGGGTCTCCGCAGGTCCGCGCTCCTGGCCGGCGGCGCAAGACAGAAAACCCCGGCAACCAGGCCGGGGCAATCGTCGTCGGCGAGGTTGGCCGCCGATCAAAGGACAAGGAACGCCCCTCAGGCGAAGGTACGCTCCAGCAGGTCGCCGAAACGATTGAAGGCATCGCTGGCGCCCTTGGCGGCCAGGCGCTCTTCTTCCTCGTTCAGCTCGATGCCGTCGAGGATCGCCACGAAGCTCTTCCAGCCTTGCGCGCGGCCGCCTTCCGGTTCGGCCAGATGGCGGGCGCCGAAGTTCTCGTCGAGTTCGAGCGCGGCGGCTTTCTTGAACAGGAACGCAGCGCCCAGCTTCGAACCTTCGGAAACGAACAGCCAGCCCAGTGCCTCGGCCAGGCTCAGGTCGGCCTCGCGCACGCTCTGGTCGCCCTCCGGCACCGGATGGCCGAGGTCCGCCAGGTCTGCACGAGCGGCGTCGTCGCGGGCGCGGGAAGCCAGGCCGGGGAACAGGCGGGCCAGCGCTTCGTTGCGATAAAGCGGCTCCAGGTCATGCTGGAAGAGGTACTGGGCGGCGACGAAGCGGGCGAAATTGTCCCGGCTGGCGAAGGGTTCCTTGCTTTTCACCAGGCTCTCCAGGCGCTGGTGCGGCTCGTTGGTCAGCAGGTTGAGGCGTTGCGAACGCAGGTTTTGCCGAGTGGATTCAGGGGCCAGGGTATCCATAGGGGAATTCCTTTCGAGGGACGGAACGCACTGGGCCGACATAGCGCGCCCAGGATCAATAACGATTCTCAATTATATTCGTTATTGAATCTCAGTGTCACATGAAAGGATGCCGACCGACTGCCATTGACCAGAAAAGGACTACAGCAAATACTGTATTTACATACAGCATTCGAGTTATTTCCTTGGCCTCCCTTTCATCCGTAGCCGACATCACCCCACCCGCAGCCGTCGCCGGACGAGGCAATGGCATAGCGCTGAGTGCGCTGCTCGACGCACGTAGGATCTGGAAAGGCCAGTCCGCCGTACCGGCCGGCGCTTCCCTGCCCACCGGGCATGCGCGCCTGGACGCACTGCTGCCCGGCGGCGGTTGGCCGGAGCATGCCCTGAGCGAAATCCTCCATGCCCGCGACGGTGTCGGCGAACTGCAACTACTGATGCCGACCCTCGCTCGCCTGACCCAGGCGCAACGTCGTGTCGTCCTGGTCGGCGCCCCCTATGTACCTTATCCGCAGGCCTGGCTGGCCGCCGCGGTCGACCTGCGCCACCTGGTCCTGTTGCAGGCCAGCGGACGCGACGCCTTGTGGGCTGCCGAACAGTGCCTGCGCTCGGGCAGTTGCGCCGCAGTGCTGTGCTGGCCGCAGCAGGCCGACGACCGCGCCCTGCGCCGCCTCCAGGTCGCCGCCGAAAGCGGCCAGGCCCTGGGTTTCGCCTATCGCCCCCTGCGCGAAGCGGTCAATCCTTCGCCGGCAGCGCTACGCCTGTGCATCGAAACCCGCCCCCCACGCCTGCGCATCCTCAAGTGCCGGGGCGGCCTCGCGCCGGCGACCGCCCTGCCGGCCAGCGCCTGGCAATGAGGCGGCCATGCTCTGGGCTTGCATTCTCCTGCCGCAACTGGCCATGGACAGCGCGCTGCGTCAACGGAGCAATCCCGACGCACCGCTGGCGCTGCTCGGCGGCCCAGCGCAGCGCCGGCAGTTGCAGGCGGTCAACCCTGCGGCACGCGCGCTCGGCCTGAAGCCCGGTCAATCGCTGATCGCCGCCCAGGCCCTGAGCCGGGACTTCGCCACGGCGGAATACGACCTCGCCGCCGTGGAGCGCTGGCAGGCCTTCCTCGCCGCCTGGGCCTACGGTTTCAGCTCGCAGGTCAGCCTGCACTATCCGCGCGCGCTGCTGCTGGAAGTGCAGTCCAGCCTTGCCCTGTTCGGCCCCTGGCCACGCTTCGAGGCCCGCTTGCGCAAGGAACTCACGGCGCTGGGCTTCCGCCATCGCCTGTGCCTGGCGCCGAACCCGGTGGCAGCGAGGGTCCTGGCGAACAGCCACGACGGCCTGGCCATCGAGGACGAGACAGCGCTGCAACGCCAGTTGTCCGCCCTTCCGCTGGACCGCCTGGGACTCTCGCGGGAGCTGGCCGTCGCCCTCGGACGCATGGGACTGCGCCATCTGCGCCAGGTCCTCGAGTTGCCGCGCGCCGCCCTGGCCCGTCGCTTCCCGGCCGAACTGCTGTTGCACATCGACCGCCTCTGCGGCCGCAGCCCGCTGGCGCTGGAGCACTACCGGCCGCCGGACACCTTCGACCTGCGCATCGAACTCAATTTCGACGTGGAGTCGCACCAGGCCCTGCTCTTCCCCCTGCGACGGCTGAGCGCCGATCTCGCCGCCTTTCTCGCCGGACGCGACAGCGGCGTGCAGCGCTTCACCCTGCACCTGGAACATCACGGGCGCGCCGACAGCCAGGTCACGGTCGGCCTGCTCAGCGCCGAACGCGAGGCGGCCATGCTCTTCGAACTGACCCGCGGCCGTCTCGAACAGCTGCAACTGCCCGCCCCCGTGCATGCCGTGCGCCTGGAGGCCCGCGAGCTGCCTCCTTTCACGCCGCAGCACCGCGAACTGTTCGACGAGCGCCCACAGCAGTATCTCGGCTGGGAACAGTTGCGGGAACGCCTGCGCGCGCGGCTGGGCGACGAGGCGGTACAGGGCCTGAGCGCCGTCGCCGAACACCGTCCGGAGCGAAGCTGGCGGCCGCACAGCTGCGACAGGGCGCAATCGCCGGCAGCCTGCGGCCTCCGCCCCGGCTGGCTGCTGGCGGAGCCACGCCCCCTCGGCGAGGCCTTGCCCACCGTGCTGGCCGGCCCGGAGCGGATCGAGTCGGGCTGGTGGGATGGCGAAGACATCCGCCGCGACTATTACCTGGTGGAAACCCGCAGCGGACAACGTGCCTGGGTCTATCGCGAGGTCGGCAGCGAAGGGCCGCTGTGGCTGCATGGCTGGTTCGCATGAGCGCCTACGCCGAACTGCATTGCCTGTCCAACTTCAGTTTCCAGCGCGGCGCCTCCAGCGCCGCGGAACTCTTCGCCCGTGCAGCACGCCTGGGCTATCGGGCCCTGGCGATCACCGACGAATGCAGCCTGGCCGGTATCGTGCGGGCCTGGCAGGCGGCGCGGGAGCACCAGGTACAACTGATCATCGGCAGCGAAATCCGCCTCGAACAGGGGCCCAAGCTGGTCCTCCTGGCGGAGGACCTGGAGGGCTACCAGAACCTCTGTCGCCTCATCACCCGCGGCCGGCGACAAGCCGACAAGGGCCACTACCGGCTGCTGCGCGAAGACCTGCAACAGCCGCTCGCCGGCCTGTTGGCGATCTGGTTGCCGAACGACCATGGGGACGAGCAGGCTGCCTGGCTCCGCGAACGCTTCCCCCAGCGCCTTTGGCTGGGCGTCGAGTTGCATCGCGGCGCCGATGACGATGCCCGCCTGGACAAACTGCTCGCGCTCGCCTCGCATCTCCGGCTACCGCCCGTGGCCTGCGGCGACGTCCACATGCACGCCCGCGGCAGGCGAGCCCTGCAGGACTGCATGACAGCGATCCGCAACCATCTGCCGGTCAGCGAGGCCGGCGCCTATCTCTTCCCCAACGGGGAACGCCACCTGCGTACCCTGGAGGCCCTGCAGGGGATCTACCCGCAAGCCCTGCTGGCGGAAACCCTGAAGATCGCCGAACGCTGCCGGTTCGATCTGGAACAGCTGAAATACCAGTACCCACGCGAATTGGTACCGGCCGGACACGACCCGGCGTCATGGCTCCGCCATCTCACCGAACAGGGCATCGCCAGGCGCTGGCCGAACGGCGCGAGCGCCAAGGTCCGCAAGCAGATCGAGAGAGAACTCGAGCTGATCGCCGAACTGGGCTATGAAAGCTATTTCCTCACCGTGCAGGACATCGTCGCCTTCGCCCGGGGCCGGAAAATCCTTTGCCAGGGCCGCGGCTCGGCGGCCAACTCGGCAGTGTGCTTCGCCCTCGGCATCACCGAGTTGGACCCGGACCGGACCAACCTGCTGTTCGAGCGCTTCCTTTCCCGCGAGCGCAACGAACCACCGGACATCGACGTGGATTTCGAACACGAGCGCCGCGAGGAGGTCATCCAGTACGTTTTCACACGCTACGGACGCCAGCGCGCGGCGCTGACCGCGGTGGTCAGCACCTACCACGGCGCCGGCGCGGTGCGCGACGTAGCCAAGGCCCTGGGTCTGCCGCCCGAGCAGGTCGACGTCCTGGCCAACTGCTGCGGCCGCTGGAGCGACCAGGCCCCCAGCGCCGAACGCCTGGAAGAGGCCGGCTTCGATCCGCAGAGTCCGATCCTGCGCCGGGTGCTGGCCCTGACCGACGAGTTGATCGGTTTTCCGCGCCACCTCTCGCAGCACCCCGGCGGCTTCGTCATCTCCGAACAGCCATTGGACACCCTGGTCCCGGTGGAGAATGCCAGCATGGCCGAGCGCACGGTGATCCAGTGGGACAAGGACGATCTCGACGCGGTCGGCCTGCTCAAGGTCGACGTCCTCGCCCTGGGCATGCTCAGCGCCCTGCGCCGCAGCTTCGACCTGATCCACGCGCTGCGCGGCGGCAAGCGGTTGAGCATCGCCAGTATCCCGAGCGAAGACCCGGCCACCTACGAAATGATCAGCCGCGCCGATACCATCGGCGTGTTCCAGATCGAGTCGCGCGCCCAGATGGCCATGCTGCCACGCCTGCGCCCGCAGAAGTTCTACGACCTGGTGATCCAGGTCGCCATCGTCCGCCCAGGGCCGATCCAGGGCGACATGGTGCATCCTTACCTGCGCCGGCGAAACGGTGAAGAGCCGGTGGCCTATCCATCGGCCGAACTGGAGAAGGTCTTCGAACGTACCCTGGGCGTCCCGTTGTTCCAGGAACAGGTCATGGAACTGGCGATCGTCGCCGCCGACTACACGCCGGGCGAGGCGGACGAACTGCGTCGTTCGATGGCCGCCTGGAAGCGTCATGGCGGCCTGGAACACCACCGCGAGCGGCTGACCCGGGGCATGCTCGCCAAGGGCTACGAGGCCGACTTCGCAGCGCGCATCTTCGAGCAGATCAAAGGCTTCGGCAGCTACGGTTTCCCTGAATCCCACGCCGCCAGCTTCGCCCTGCTCACCTACGCCAGCAGTTGGCTGAAACGTCACGAGCCGGCGGCCTTCGCCTGCGCCTTGATCAACAGTTGGCCGATGGGCTTCTACAGCCCCGACCAATTGCTCCAGGACGCCCGCCGCCACACCCTGCAGACACGCCCGGTGGATGTCCGCCACAGCGGTTGGGATTGCAGCCTGGAGCCGTTCGGCCAGGCGCAACCGGCCATACGCCTCGGCCTGCGGATGATCCGAGGCTTTCGCGAGGAGGATGCCAGGCGTATCGAGCAGGTCCGGGAGGCCCAGCCGTTCCTCGACGTGCACGATCTCGGCCGACGCGCCAGGCTCGACGCCCGGGCCCTGGAGTTGCTGGCCGATGCCGGCGCCCTGCGCGGTCTCGCCGGACACCGGCACAAGGCGCGCTGGGCCGTCGCCAGCGTCGAGCCGCAATTGCCACTGTTCGCCGAAGGGACCGTCATCGAAGAAACCACGGTCAGCCTGCCGCTGCCTTCGCGCGGCGAGGAACTGCTGAGCGATTACGCTCTCCTCGGCACCACCCTCGGCCCGCATCCGCTGAAACTCTTGCGTGGACAGCTCAAGGCCTGCCGCTGCCGCGACTCCCGCGAACTGGCGAAACTGGGACATGGACGACCGATACGGGTCGCCGGCCTGGTGGTCGGCCGGCAGCGCCCACAGACCGCCAGCGGCATTACCTTCATCACCCTGGAGGACGAGTTCGGCATGCTCAACGTGGTGGTCCGGCACGACCTCGCCGAACGGCAGAGGCGGCCATTCCTCGAGTCCCGGCTGCTGCAGGTGGAGGGCATCCTGGAGTCCTCCGGCGAGGTGCGCCACGTCATCGCAGGGCGCCTGCATGACCTGACCCCTCTACTCACCGGCCTGGACGTCCGCAGCCGGGATTTCCATTGAGACAAAGAAAAAGGCAGCTCGAGAGACGAGCTGCCTTGGGATGGCCAACAGGGATGGCCACGAAGGGGGGAGCGCTCAAGATACTGTTTATTCATACAGCAAATCAAGCGATTCCCTTCATCGGAAGCCACCTTTCGTCTTTCTCCTCGAAGCGAGGCTCTAACTCGCGGATCGGGATCGGTACGGCGAACGCAAGAGCGCCAGCGCCATGCGGATCCCCCCGGACTCTCGCTACGCTAGACGCGAAAGAGGACATGCCAGGAGGGTTTCGGCAAGGTGAACAGGAAGCACGCCTTTTTCCGCGCGCAAAAGCAAAACCCCTGGTCATCGCTGACCA
>OMGS01000122.1_pt1 | contig 68089 bp, 51 predicted proteins | sample 1646081 | NCBI WGS metagenome assembly OMGS01 (sample SAMN05578591, study PRJEB25193) | human gut metagenome | biome: Human Microbiome; feature: human-associated habitat; material: feces | host: Homo sapiens | place: USA:Birmingham | reverse complement strand
GCCGTGCCTGTAGCCCAAAGGGCGTACAGGCATCAAGAGCAACGCGGCGTGGATTGCGGCGGAGTGACCGACGGCAGCCCGGAGGGCTGTCCCCATAGACGATAACGGAGCCACACGGGGATCGACAGCAGCGATAAACGGAATTTTGCCGGAATGAACCCTTTGAAACACTTAGGTGGGCTGCTCTCGGCTCAAAAAGGCAGAAAACGCGGCTTGCGGTCCACAAAAATCACGCTTTGCGCATAGCCGAAAGAACGGGCGTACGCCGCCAGATGGTCGAAACCGAAGGCCACGTCCGCCGTGGCATGAGCGTCCGAGCCGAAGCTGATGTTCACGCCCAGTTCGGCGGCCAGGCGCATAATGGGCGGGGCCGGATAGGGTTCGGCGAAGTCCTTGCGCAGGCCCGCCGAGGACACTTCCAGGGCCACGCCGGTTTCACGCATGGCGGCCAGGGTTTCGCGGATCAGGTCCAGGCTGCCCGGCACGGCCAGCCAGGCGTGGAAGCTCTCCCAGCAGCGCACCTTGATGAAGTCCGGGTGGGCCACGATGTTCATCAGGCCGCTGCGGACCATGGCCGTCATCTCCCGGTAATAGGCCGCGAAACGCCTGTAACGTTCCTCCTCGCTCTCGCCCTGGCTCCAGTTTTTGGGTGACCCCACAGCCAGCATGCCCAGAAAGTGCAGGCCGCCGATCACGTAGTCAAAAGGCCAGCGCGCCGCCAGCTCCCGCATATAGGGCATGCGCGAGGGGATCCAGTCCAGCTCCATGCCCAGCAGCACGCGCGGGGCTCCCGGCAGGTGGAAACGCTCTCGCAAGGCCAGTACTTCGTCGACATAGCCCGGAAAATCACCGGCCAGGTCGCCATGATACAACGGGCAGGCATAGCCGGGCGGCAGGGGCGAATGCTCGGAAAAGCCGTACCAGTCCAGCCCCAGACGCCGCGCGGCCTCGTACATTTGCGCTGCCGAGGCCTCTCCGTGGGAGATGAGGGTGTGATTATGCACGTCAGCGAGAATCATGCCGCGCCTCCCGTCAGGCGTCTTCCTGATTTGGGGAAATGCTGGTTACTGAAAATTTTTGTTCTCCGCGCAACGCTTGGAGCCTGCGTCACAACGGCCAAAGCACGGCGAACTGCGGACGCAGAGCATATTCAAACCCGACTGTCGCACGGAGTGAGCCGGACGCGGGCAGATGGCAAAAAGACCATTAATCGGCCTTCTCCAGAATCCGTCGGGCTTCGGCCACGTCCTCGCCGATCCGGCGGGTGAGCTCCTCCACCGAGGCGAAGCGGCGCTCGCCGCGCAGCCGGGCCACGAACTCCAGGCGCACACGCCGTCCGTACAGATCGGCCGAGGTATCCAGCAGAAAACTTTCCACAGTCACGTCCCGGCCCCCGAAGGTGGGCTTGCGCCCCACATTGGTCACGGCCTGATGCCAGGTTTCGTCCAGACGCACGCGGGCGGCGTAGACGCCTTCGGCGGGCAGCAGGGTTTCCGGCGGCAGCAGGTTGGCCGTGGGAAAACCCAGGCCGCCGCCACGCCCCTCGCCGTGCACCACTTCGCCGGAAAAGCCGTAGCAGCGCCCCAGCAGGCGCGCGGCCTGCCAGACGTCGCCCCGGCTGATCAGGTCGCGCAGACGGGTGGAACTGACCACCGCGTCGTCCACAATGACCGGCGGCAACTGTTCCACCGCAAAGCCCCAGTCCGCGCCCAGGCTCCGTAACACTTCGGCATGGCCGCTGCGGCCCCGGCCCAGGGAAAAATCATAACCCACCACCAGACGGCGCAGATGCATGGGCAGCAGATAGCGGCGCACGAATTCCTCGGGCGTCAGGGCGGCCAGTTCCTGGGTGAAAGGCAGCTCCAGCACGTGCTCCACACCCAGGCCCGCCAGCAGTTCCAGCCGCCGTTCCCGGCTGGTCAGCGGGGCGTGGGGCTTGTGCGGGGAGACGACCAGACGCGGGTGCGGCCAGAAAGTCACCAGCACGCAGGCCAGATCATCCTGGCGGCAGACATCCAGAGTGCGGCGGATCAGGGCTTGGTGGCCTTTATGCACGCCGTCGAAGTTGCCGATGGTGACGCCGGCGCCCGTCAGGGAGCCCAGGCCGTCCACGGAATGTACAAGTTGCATAGGTCGCGTCAGTTCCGAGCGTTGGAGGAAGGGAACGAGTCTCCCGGGAGCAGAGCCCGTTTTCCCGACAGATGGATTTTGTTCCCTGGCAAGAAAACGGCCGATTACGGGCCGGGGATAGTACTCTTACGGTACAGCCCTGGCCCGTAATCGGCCGTTGACGCAGTCCAGGGGGCAAAATCCATCTGTCGGGAAAACGGGCTCTAAATTAATCTGTCGAAAATAATTTTGTACGCCCTGCGAATATGCAGCACCAGCCTGAGGGTCAGGCTGCGGGCCTGCTTTTCATCCTGCACGGAAAAAGAGCCCAGATGCCGGGCCACATCGCTGAAATCCGCGTCGCCCTTGGGCTGAAGCATGCCCCAGTACTGCTGGGCTCGCTCCATGATCCGGGCGCTGAGCTTGTCCGGATGGGCAATACGGTAGGCATGCAAAAACGTGGCGAAAATATGCTCCGCATCCTGCGGGAAGGAACTGGACAGGGCCAGACGCCAGAGGGCCATGTACAGGCCGCGCCATTCCACCAGCATCTGGCGGCGGCGCATGAACTGCATGCGGCCGATGCCCATGAGCTCCAGCTCGGCCGTGAAGTCAGCGTCCTCCAACAGGGCCGCGAAATTCTCCAGAGCCTCCTGCACAACGCTCTTGTCGTCAAACACTTCCGCAACGTTTTGCATAGGCCTTCCGTTCAGCTTTCCGCCCCGGCGTCGCTGTCGCCGCCGTCCTTGCGCCTGCGCGGCGAACGCCGACGGCGTTTGCGGCTGCCGTCATGCGGCTCGGCCTCACTGCGGCCGGCGGCATCGACGCGGGAACGCGGGGCATCCCCGGCATCATTCTTTCGCCTGGCGGGCACGGGCTCGCTGTCGGGAAAGCGGTTTTCGTGCAGGCTCTGCTGATGGCAGGCGTCCAGCAGCATGGCCAGCAACTGGACATCGTCCTCTTCCTCGCTCTGTTGGGCGAGTTCGCGCGCCAGGGCCGCGTAGCGGGCCACGCGCACGCGTTCCAGGCCGGTGAGCGTGCGGAAGCGCGCCTCCAGAATGGCGGTCAGGCGCGTGCCCGCCACCTTGGCCACGTCTTCGTCCGTGGGCAGGGGCAGTTCCATGAGCCCGATCTTGTAATGCTTGGCGATGCGCTCCAGCTCCATGCGCTGCATCACGTCCACCAGGGAAATCACCGTACCCGCGGCCCCGGCGCGCCCCGTGCGCCCGGCGCGGTGGATGTAGCTTTCATGGTCCTCCGGCGGCTCATAAAGAAAGACGTGCGACAGGGCCGGAATATCAATGCCCCGCGCGGCCACGTCCGTAGCCACCAGATATTGCAGGCGGCCCTTGCGGATTTTGTCCAGCACGGCCTCGCGCCTGTTCTGCGAAAGATCCGCCGAAAGCTCGTCGGCGCTGTAGCCGAAGCCCTGGAGCACGCCGGTCACATAGTGCACATTGGCCTTGGTGTTGCAGAAAATAATGGCTGAAGCCGGATTTTCCGTTTCCAGCAGGCGTACCAGGGCCCTGTCCTTGTCCATTGGCTTGACCTCGCAGAAGAGGTGCTGGACCTCGGCCACATGGACCTCTTTCTGGGACAGGGAAAGCAGGGCCGGTTCCGACATGAACTCGGCGGCCAGCTTGAGCACGTGCGGCGGATACGTGGCGGAAAACAGGCAGGTGTGGATGCGCTTTTTGGGCAGATAGCGCTGCACTTCCTTCATGTCCGGGTAAAAACCGATGGACAGCATGCGGTCGGCCTCGTCAAAGACCAGCACACGCAAGTCCTTGAGGTCCAGCGTGCGGCGCAGCAGGTGGTCCAGCACGCGGCCCGGCGTGCCCACAATGACCTGGGCCCCCTCGCGCAGGGCGTCCATCTGTTTTTTGTAGCCCACGCCGCCGTACACGGCCACGGTCCGGATGCCGGTATCCGCGAAAATCACGGCGGCCTCGCGTTCCACCTGCACGGCCAGCTCACGCGTGGGAGCGAGCACCAGGGCCTGCGGGGCCTTGAGTTCCGGATCCAGGCGGGGCAGCATGGGCAGCAGATAGCAGCCGGTCTTGCCGCTGCCCGTGCGTGACTGGACCATGATGTCCCGCCCTTCCAGCAGATAGGGCAAAGCCAGGGATTGCACCGGCATCAGGCTCTGCCAGCCCGCGCGGGCACAAGCCGCGCACATGGCTTCAGGCAGGTCGGCCAGGCCGACTTTGGGCAGGGCGTTTTCCGGCTCACTGACGGAGAGTTCCTCCGTGGCGAGGGGAGCGGCGTCTTCCGCCGGTTCCGGGGCGGAAACGTCCGCGCCGGGCATTGTGGTATCGGAGAGATCTTCTGACATATGTCATCCCGGCGGAATAAAACCGCCTTAGTATAAAGGTATTGTCAACAAGTTATAATGCCATAAACCACACTTTTCCGCAAGGTTCACCATGCGGACGGCAAAAGGGCGCATCCCCGCCGGGGAGGAGAGGCGCGCGAATAAGACGCGCGGCTTGCCTCCGCCGTCGATTGCGGATAAATTCAGCCCGCCGCGCGGGTGGGCACATTATGTGCCGTAGCCGCTCCGCAAGGATTTGTCCGCAAATCCTCGCCGCGAAACGCGAGCGGACGGGCTTTGCCGTCGTGAACGAGCATCTCAAGTGTTACATGCTCCAAGGAGAACATCCATGTCCAGTCAGCAGTCTTGCCGGCACGGGGAAAATGCCCCGGCTGACTTCGCGCCCGACTTCAGCAAGGGCCTTGTGCCCGCCATCGCCCAAGACCAGGCCACGGGCGAGGTGCTCATGCTGGCCTATATGAACGAGGAGGCCTGGCGCAAGACCTTGGAGACCGGCGAGGCTCACTACTGGAGCCGCAGCCGCAAGGAACTCTGGCACAAGGGCGGCACGTCCGGCCATGTCCAGAAGGTGCGCTCACTGCGTCTGGACTGCGACAGCGACACCGTGCTGCTGCTCATCGAGCAGGTGGGCGGCGCGGCCTGCCACAGCGGGCGGCGCTCCTGCTTTTACCGGGAATGGGAGGACGGAGCCGTGACCGTCTGTTCGCCCCAGGTGTTCGATCCCCAAAAAGTTTACGGCGGAGAAAGGAAATCCTCATGAGCGCGCAGACGCAGCCGATCATCAAACTGGGCGTGCCCAAGGGCTCGCTGGAAGAAGCCACCATCAATCTTTTCGAACGCGCGGGCTGGAAAATCCGCAAGCACACCCGCAACTATTTCCCGGACATCAACGATCCGGAAATCGCGGCCTCGCTCTGCCGCGTGCAGGAAATCGGCGGCTATATCGAAGCCGGGGTGCTGGATGTGGGCATTACCGGCCTGGACTGGCTGTCCGAGCGCGGGCATGAGGACAAGGTGGCGCGCATCGCGGACCTGGTCTATTCCAAAACCTCCAACCGGCCCTGCCGCTGGGTGCTGGCCGTGGCCGGGGATTCGCCCTATACCCGCGCCGCCGACCTGGCCGGAAAACGCATCGCCACGGAGCTGGAAAGCCTGACCCGCCGTTATTTCGCCAAAGCGGGCGTGGATGTGGATGTCTTCTACTCCTGGGGGGCCACCGAGGCCAAGGTGGTGGAAGGACTGGCCGACGGCATTGTGGAAGTGACCGAGACCGGCACCACCATCCGCGCGCACGGGCTCAGAATCATCGACGAGGTCATGGTCTCCTACCCGGTGCTCATTGCCAACAAGGAGGCCTGGGCGGACCCGCGCAAGCGGGCCAAGATCGAACAGCTCACCCTGCTTTTGCAGGGCGCGCTGCGCGCCGAAAACCTGGTGGCCATCAAGATGAACGCCCCCGCGGCCCATCTGGACGCCATCCTGGAAATGCTGCCCTCGCTCAATTCGCCCACGGTATCGCCTCTGCGCGACGGGCGCTGGCTGTCCGTGGAAACAGTGGTGGAGATCGGTATTGTGCGCGATCTCATCCCGCGCCTGCGCGAAGCCGGGGCCGAGGGCATTATTGAATACGCGTTGAACAAGGTCATCTAGGGTAAAATCACTTCTCAACGTCAATCTGCTCCAGAGACTGTTAACGCTATGCCTTTTTGCCCGGCCCACGCCTGAAGCAAAGCCGGTTTTTCCGGAAAATCCCGGCGGACGCAATGCCGGACACTGCGAAGAATATGCGCCCGCCTTGAGCGCGCAAAGGAGATTTCATGGAAACCGATGAAAGCCGCGAACTTCTGGAAAGCCTGCCCGAGCTCCAGGCGGACGAGACCTTCTGTTTTGACTGCAATCCACAGGTTCCCTGCTTCAACCGCTGCTGCGCGGAGCTGACCCTGCCGCTCACGCCTTATGACGTACTGCGCCTGCGCCGCCACATGGGCATTACCAGTGAGGAATTCCTGAATACCTTCGCCACCATGCGCTCCTTTCCGGACACGGGCTTTCCCCTGCCCATGCTGCGCATGCTCCAGGGCCCCGGCGAGCCCTGCCCCTTTGTGGGCCCGGCGGGCTGTTCGGTCTATGAGGACCGGCCCGGCGCCTGCCGCTGCTACCCGCTGGGGCGCGGCACCAAGATGGCCGAGAACGGGGTGGCCGAACGCTTTTTCGTGGTGCGCGAGCCCCATTGCCACGGCTTTGACCAGGGCACGCAGCGCACGGCGCGCCAGTGGTTCGAGGACCAGGGCCTTTCGGAATACAACGCGGCCAACGATCGCTACATGCGGCTCATGGCCCTGGTGCGGGCCACCGGCAAGCCGCTGGAAGCGCGCCTGGCGACCATGAGCGTGCTCTGCCTCTACCAGTTGGACAAATTCCGCGAGCTCATCACCCATATGCGCATTTTTGAACATGTGGACATTGACGCTGCGCGCCGGGCCGCCATCATGGAGGACAGCCAGGCCGGCGACGTGGCCGCTCTGGAGTTCGGTCTGGATTGGATGGAGCTGATAATCTTCGGCAAAAGCCAGGGCCTGAACAAAAAATAGCTACGCCGGTTTCAACGCGGCAAACGCTTGCGAAAAACCGCCGGGCCTTTTGTCCCGGCGGTTTTTCGCGTTTCCGGGCCCGGCCCGCGCCCGCCCGGCAACGGCCTTGTTTATCGCGCTCGTGACAAATTTCTTTTACAAGATAAAAAAAATCTGCTAATCGGAAGTTGTGCGGACCAATCCATGCCGTTCTTTTTTGTATTATTTTTAATAATTTTAAATAGTTATGGCATGAGAAACTCAAAAACACGCGCTTGAGGCGGCGCTGTTTTTCCGTTCCGCGCGGACCTGTTGTCTGTGCCCATATCCCCGGCCGCCCACCGGCCACAATCGCACGGGAGGAGCGTATGAGTTTTGGCAGGCAAGTGTATGATTTTCTATTGAGCGGTTCACAGGCATACGCCAAATGGGATTTGGAGGTTTCAACCTCCATTCTCAGAAACCGCAAAAAACTGCTCATTCTGCTGGCGCTGGCCGTGCCCATTCTGGCCGGTTGCCTGGCTGAAGCCTACGAGTACCACGAAATGCTCGGCGGCAAGAGCGCGTATGCTCCGGCCTTTTACACCACCACCATCTTTCTGGCCTCCATCGCCGTGGGTCTGGCCGCGGGCCTGATCACCGGCTGTATCGGCGCGGGCGGCGGCTTCATCATCACCCCGGCCCTGATGGCCGTGGGCGTCAAGGGCATTCTGGCCGTGGGCACGGACCTGTTTCACATTTTCGCCAAGGCCATCATGGGCACCACGGTGCACAAAAAGCTGGGCAACGTCTCGGCCAAACTGGCCATCGCCTTCCTGGTGGGTTCCATTGTGGGCACATTCATCGGCGGCGCCATCAACAAAGGCCTGTACAACGCCGATCCCCTGCTCTCCGAGCTGTTCATCAGCACCATTTACGCCGTGCTGCTGGGCTTCCTGGGCTTCTACGCCCTGTTCGACTTTCTGAAAGCCACGCGCGGCGGCAGCAAAGCGGCCAGCCAGAGCGCCCACGGCGGCAGCGCGGGCCTGACCAGCCTGTCCGTCAGAATGCAGAGCCTGACCGTGCCGCCCATGATCTCCTTCGACGAGGATCTGGTGCCCGGCGGGCGGCGCATCTCCGGCTGGATCGTGGCCGCCGGCGGCATGGTGGTGGGCCTGCTGGCCGCCATCATGGGCGTGGGCGGCGGTTTCGTGACCTTCCCCATGTTCGTCTACATTTTCGGCGTGTCCTCCATGACCACGGTGGGCACGGACATTCTGCAGATCATCTTCACCGCCGGTTTCGCCGCCGTGGGCCAGTACGCCATTTACGGCTACGTGTTCTACACCCTGGCCATCGGCATGCTGCTGGGCTCGCTGCTGGGCATCCAGGTCGGCGCGCTGACCACCAAGGTGGTCAAGGGCATCCATATCCGGGGCTTTTACGCCATTTCGATCATTGCCGGTTTCATCAACCGCGCGGCCACGCTGCCCAAAAAGCTTGTGGAGATGGAGGTGCTCCACTGGTCGCCCAGTGTGTGCAACATCATCCAGGACGTGGGCAATGTGGTCTTCTGGGTTGTGGTGGCCTTTTTCGGCATCTGGGTCTTCAGCAAATTCTTCCTTAATCTCGGCAAACTCAGAGGGGAGGCCTGATAATGCTTATTCACGAAAAAGGCCCCTTTATCCGGGGCAGCCTGTTGCTGATCTCTTTCCTTGTGCTTTTCGCCGTGCTGCTCACGCCCATCATGCGTGACGAGAACGGCAATCATCTGACCGGCCTGCAATACGCGGACAATGTCTTTAACGAACTCTCCAAGGGTTCGTCCTACTTCATTCCCGGCGTGCGCGAGAGCGTCAAGAGCGTGGACGGCAAGATGGTCCAGATGACGGTGACCATGAAAAAAGCCGCCCTGGCCCCCCTGGCCGTAGCCCTGCTGCAAAAGTCCGGCGCCACCGAGGCCGTGGCCGACGGCGGCAAGGTGAGCTTCAAGGGCGACCTGGGCCTGATCCTGACTTCCGCCACGGACGACGCGGACGCGCTGTACCACAACAACGCCGACGCCGTGAGCCAGAAATACGGCGGCGAACCGGCCCTCAAAGTCGCGGCCGCCTGGTGGTACCTGCTGTCGCCGAGCATCAAGGAACTCCAGAAGCAGCGCCTGTTCGGGGAGGCCCAGGTGGTGGATCACGTCCTGCGCCGCGCCGTGGAACCGGGCAATAACTTCTATAGCGTGGCTCCGGCCAAGGTTTCCGAGCACGTCTGGCTGATGAGCGGCATGCTGATCTTCTACGTGCTGTACACCCTCTGGTACGGTTTCTCCATCTTCGAGCTCTTTGAGGGCATCGGCTTGGCCATGACCAAGTCCAAGGTCAAGCAGGAAAGCTGATCAGCCCTGTTCCCCAGCTCTTTTGTCGGCCGCAACGCACTGTCGTTGCGGCCGCTTTTATTGACGGAAGCCGCGCCGCTGCCTATTATTAACCGCAGAGGGAACAGCGTGGAAAAACTATGAATACCCAAAAGATGGAATCATACAGCCTGTGGCGGCCCAACAGCTTCGAAGTTTTTCAGGAAGCCCGCCGCCAGAACGCGCGGATCAGACTCGGCTGCCATATGCGCATGGGCGGCGTTACGGCCGACGTGCTGCTGAAAGGCCAGTTCCTGGAAGTCACCGGCAGTGTCGCGCTGTTTGAAATCAAGGCGCATGAAACCCTGCCCGGCAAGAGCAAGCCCGTTGATCCCGCCTGTGAATTCTCTTTCAGCCTTGATCAGGACGCCCCCTCCGGAACCATTGAAAAAATGGGCTATTCCGGCCGGGCCTCCATTCTGGAAAACCGGCCGGACGAGGACGGCATGCCGCAGAAGCTGCTGCTGCGCCTTTCCCGGCAGTATGTCACCCGCCGCCTGCGGCGGGACAAGCGCCTGGACTGGGAAGAAGAACATACCGGCCTGCTCGGCCTGCTGGTGATTGCCGACACGCCCGCCAACCGGCAGGACCTGAGCGCCCGGATCAAAGCTTATTACAAGCTGCACGGCGAAGAAAAACCGAATCTGGTCAATATCTCGGCGGGCGGCGCCTGCCTGTGCGTGGAGGAAGAGCTGGCGCGCAGGCCGCTCATGGCGCACGAGCTGTATCTTTTTCTTCTCGCGCCCAGAACCGCTGACCAGGGCGAGCCGCCTTATATCTTTACGGGCAAAAAAGTGGGCCTCAGTCGCGACATTTGCGAACAGGGCGCCGCACTGCGCATACGTTTTCTCTATGAGCTGGATTGGACCAAAAGCCCGTCCGCCCTGCACTGGACGGATATCGAATCTTCCGGCTCGGAGCGTCTGCGCCACCTCATCCGCGATCTGAACGATACCGTCGCCCCGGCGCAGGACCAGGCTGTGGGCCTTTAGAGCAGATTGACGTTGAGAATTGACATTCTCAACGTTGACGTTTCCGCAGCCCCGCGTTCCAGCGGTACGCGCCGTCGAGCCGCCTCCCGGCCCGACGGCGTTACATACCTTCCATGCGCTGCAGCGCTGCATCCCCCCGCCCGCTCCCGACGTTGCCGTAAACCCTCCTGGCACTGGATTTGCATATTTCAGTGCGGCCGCCCGTGCGGGCGGAAAATTTGACCCCTGACCGCCGCGGCGGATATCTGGAGGATACGTCATGGAAATTTCCGGCATCAACTCTTCACTGCCCTTTGCGTTCACCATGCCCGACAAGGACGACTCCGGCTCCACCCCCGCCGCCGTGCAGGATACCGTGGACATCCGCGCGCCCCAGCTGCTGGAGGACGACGAAGTGGACGGCGTGCTGGACGACACCCTGAACATGATCGCCCAGGGCAATGTGGGCGCCCTGTCCGTACACGGGGGATTGAGCCAGAGTCGCGTGTTCGCGCTTCTCGGCCTGTAGAATCCCCTCTCCGCCATCCGCGTCGAACAAAATTCCTACAGTGGCGGCGGATTCTCACCATGTCTTCCGGTTTCCGTGAATTTGACACCGCCGCAGCCAAAAGGGTATCAGATTCCGTCTCCGCGCACGCGCCGCCGCTTTGGCGGCGCGTCCGGCATTTTTTACCGCAGCTTGCAATAAGGATACGGCGATGACGGATATTGATCGGCAGATGGCCCTTATCAAACGCGGCGTGGCTGAACTGATCGACGAGGGCGAACTGCGCAAAAAGCTGGCGCGCGGCGTGCCCTTGCGCGTCAAGGTGGGCTTTGACCCCACAGCCCCGGACCTGCACCTCGGGCATACGGTGGTGATGCACAAGATGCGTCATTTCCAGGAGCTGGGGCACACGGTCATTTTTCTGATCGGCGATTTCACCGGCCGCATCGGCGACCCTTCGGGCCGTTCGGAAACCCGCCCCCCGCTGACGGAAGAACAGGTTCTGGCCAATGCCGAAACCTACAAGAAGCAGGTTTTCAAAATCCTGGACCCGGAAAAAATCCAGGTGGAATTCAACTCCCGCTGGCTGAGCAAGCTGGACGCCACGGGCTTCATCAAGCTGGCCTCCAGCTATACCGTGGCCCGCATGATGGAGCGCGACGACTTTGAAAAGCGCTTCCGCGAGCAGCGCCCCATTTCCATCCACGAATTTCTCTATCCGCTCTGCCAGGGCTTTGACTCGGTTTCGCTGAAAACCGACGTGGAAATGGGCGGCACGGACCAGAAGTTCAACCTGCTGGTGGGCCGCAACCTCCAGGCCCATTACGGGCAGGAAAGCCAGTGCATTTTGACCATGCCCCTGCTGGAAGGCACGGACGGCGTGCGCAAGATGTCCAAGTCCTACGGCAACTACATCGGCATTGATGAGCCGCCGGCGGAAATTTTCGGCAAGGTCATGGGCGTGTCCGACGAGCTCATGTGGCGCTATTACGAGCTGCTTTCAGCCAAAAGCCTGGAAGAGATCGCGGCCCTGAAGCGGGATGTGGCCGAAGGCCGCGTGCATCCCAAGGCCGCCAAGGAAGCCCTGGCCCATGAAATGGTCAGCCGCTACCACAGCGGAAAGGACGCCGATGAGGCCCGCCAGGGCTTCAACGCGGTGTTCGCGGACGGCGGCGTGCCCGCCGACGCGCCCTCCCTCTCCTGCCAATACGGCGAGGACAGCACGCCCCCGGCCTTTCTGGAGGCCGCCGGGCTGGTCAAGAGCCGGGGCGAGGCCAAGCGTCTGATCAAGGAAGGCGCGCTCTCGGTGGACGGTCAGCGTTGCGACGACGCGCTGGCCCCGCTGCCCGCCGGAGATTATGTGATCAAACTGGGCAAAAAACGCTTTCTGAAACTCAACGTGTGCTAGGTGTAGAGTGTCAACACGTTATTCACCCTCCGTTATCGCTAACGCCGGAGGTTTTCTGCCAAAAGCACTGTGGGGACGCTGAAAATTGTAATATTCTGTCCAGACAGGCAAATGGGCTGTTCTTTTCCATGAGTGGGCGTACGTTTGCGCGTATGCCCACTCTTTTAATGCCGTTCGGATGAAGCGTTCCGCCTTGCCGTTGGTTTGTGGATGACAAGGCCGCGTTCGCTTATGCTTCACGCCAAGTTCCCGGCAAACATCACGAAATTTCCAGGGCTTGTAACAAACCCCGTTGTCTGTGAGCACTCGCTCCACTTTGATGCCGTGTGAGACATACCAGGCAATCGCAAACCATAAAAATTTTATGGCGCTTTCCGCTGTCTCGTCAGCAAGTATCGCGGTATACGCGGCTCTGGAGACATCATCCATGCAAACATGCAAATATTCCCAACCCGGCCCGCGCGCTGCCTTTGTTGCGGCCGGACTGGCTTTGCTGGCCTGTCTGCTGGCCGTCGGCATACAACCCTCGGCCGCCGGGCCGGACGCTCTCCCACAGAAGACTGACGTGGCGGCCCTGACCTGCCGCGACCTGGATGCGGACGGCCGTCCGCCGCTGCCGCTGCTCTGGCTGGACGGTTACGTCAGCGCGCAGATCGACTCCGACGACGTTTATCTGGAGTGGAACAACGGACGCTGGCAGATGCAAGCGCTCCCGATGTTGCACGCCCAGTGCCTTCGCACGCCGGACATGGCCCTGACCGAAGCCTGGAAAACGGCCATATTGCACTTCCGTTCTCCGGACGAGCCGGGAAAAATCCATGGCACTCTGAATCTCGGGTACGCCACCTGGAACGACGCGCGTTCGCTGACCCGGAAGCAAGCTGCCCGACCGGAGGCTATCGCGGCTGTCCAGGAAAGCCTGTTTGCCGCCCTGCTCCTCTGGGGGGACGGTCACCGGGCCTTTAAGCACGGCGGAGGGCGCCCGCCCGACGTGGCTGAACTCCGTCCGATGGCCCGTGAACTCGCAGCCCTGTCCGCGCGCCTGCCCATTCTCGCATTGGGAGAGGCCCTTTACCTTGTGCGGGAATGGCCGGTGGAGCTGGCTGCCCTGACCTGCCGGGACACCGGCGGCGCGGCGGGCCGCGGCCGTTTTTTCTTTATGACAGGCAGATGGCTGAGCGGCTGGGCCGCCGCATGGCGGGAACGCGAACCCAATCCCGCTGCGGAGCGCGAAAAAACCGACGCGGATGCCACGGAACCGGAAGCCGGCAGCGCGTTTATTGACGCCTACTGCGCGCGGCATCCCGCAGTCCCGGTAACGAGGGCCTGGCGGGATGCCGACGATGAAATCTGGCGCGCCGCCGAGGTCGGCAAGCGTTCCTGCGCGGATATTTTCCGTTACGGCCATGACGCCGTGGGCTGGCTGCTGTGGTGGGACGGCTACCAAAGCCACCCCTCCACGCGTCTGCCCGCGCCTGAAACGTTCGTGGCGCGAAGCGCGGCCATCCGGGCTTTTTGCGCGGCACACCCCCGAATGCCGTTTCCGGACGCGGCCCGTAAAGCCCTTGCCGCCTCGCCCCAAAACATTACTCCACCGGGCGCGCTTCCCGCACCCGAGACCGCCGCGCATCCGAATATAGCTGAGAACCCGGCCTTCCACGCGGACGCGCCGCAGCAGTACACGGGCATGGCGGCTCTGACCTGCCGGGAATGGGCGGAGGCGGAGACTGCCGTGAAATCCGTCCTGCCGCCCGAAATCTGGCTGGACGGCTACGTCAGCGCGCAGATGAATCTGGACTATGCGCCCGTGGGCTTGTGGCGCACCAAATATTTTGTCGCGGAACTGCCTCTTATTCTGGCCTCGCAGTGCCGCCGCACGCCGGGCATGGCCGTCACCGAGGCCTGGAAAACGGCCAAAATGCACGAAAGACAAGAGGCTAAGGCCTATCTGGGCGCGCCCTGCTCGGATCTGCTCAGATTGAACAAAAAACACGGCATAGATTTCAGAGCGTTGGCTTGCTGGTGGGACGGCTGGCACGGCTGGCTGGAACGCGGGACATACCAAGAGGAACCGCAAGAAGCCGTAACGGATCGGGGCAGAGCCCTGGAAGCGGCCTGCAAAGCCAACCCCCGGAAGCCGCTCATGCAAATTCTTACCGGACTGCGGGGCCACGCCGCGCGGCCGGACGCGGAATAGCGCCGCCCCTTTTGGGAAAAGTTTGCCTCAGCTTTCCAGGGCCAGATTCGCGGCGGCGGTGGCGTGCAACACAGTGGTGTCGAAAAGAGGCAGTTCGGCGTCCTCGGGCCGCAGCAGCAGGCCGATTTCCGTGCAGCCCAGAATGACGCCACGCGCGCCACGCCCGGCCAGTCCGGCCATGGCCGCCTGAAACTTTTTCCGGGAATCCTCGCGAATCACGCCCAGGCAGAGCTCCTCGAAAATGACCTTGTTGATCATGTCGCGTTCCGGCGCGTCCGGAATCAGCACCTCAAGACCCTGCCGACGCAGCCTGCCGCAGTAAAAATCCTCTTCCATGGTGTAGCGCGTGCCCAGCAGGCCCACCGAGCGCAGGCCGCGCCCCAGGATTTCCGCGGCCGTGACGTCCGCGATGTGCAGCAGGGGAATGGAGACCGCCGCCTGAATCCGGTGGGCTACCTTGTGCATGGTGTTGGTGCAGATGACGATGAAATCCGCGCCGCCCTTTTCCAGGTTTTGCGCCGCCGCGCCCAGCAGCAGCGCGCTTCTGTCCCAGTCTCCGGCGGACTGGCAGGCCTCAATCTCCTGAAAATCCACGCTGTAGAGCAGGCAGCGGGCCGAATGCAGGCCGCCCAGGCGTTCCTTCACCACCGTGTTGACGATTCGGTAATAACTGACCGTGCTTTCCCAACTCATGCCGCCCAACAGGCCGATGGTCTTCATGCGCGCCTCCTTCCGTTTCCGGGGCTTTTCCCCTACCATGATCCACAGCGGAGGGGAATATGCGGAAACTGTACGTGGCGATGGTGGGCCTGCCCGCGCGCGGCAAGTCCACGCTGGCGCGGCGCATCCGCCAGGGCCTGCTGGCCGAGGGCATCCGGGCGCAGATCTTCAACAACGGCGACATGCGCCGGGCCCTGGTGGGCGCGGAATCCACGGAGCCGGATTTCTACAATCCGGAAAACAGCGCGGGCCGCGAAATCCGCGAGCAGATCTGCCTCCGCAACATGGCCCGAGCCCGGGCCTGGCTGGCCGAACAGGGCGAGGTGGCCATTCTGGACGCCACCAACGCCAGCCGCGCCCGGCGGATTCTCATCGAACAGACCCTCACCGACCACCCCGTGCTCTTTGTGGAGTGCGTCAACGAAGACCCGCTGCTGCTCAACGCCTGCATCCGCCGCAAAACCACGCTGCCCGAATACGCGGCCTACAGCGAGGCCGACGCCCTGGACAGCTTCATGAAGCGCATCGGCTATTATGAATCCATCTACAGCCCGCTTCAGGATGAAAAATTCTGGCTCTGCGTGGATTCCACGGCCAACCGCATTCTGGACGAACGCCCCTGCGAAGGCTCGCCCTATTACCCGGCCATCCGCGAGATTGTGGTCAGCGTCTGGGTGCACAGCCTCTATCTGGCCCGCCACGGCCAGACGGAATTCAACGTGCAGGGCCGCATCGGCGGCGATCCCCCGCTCACGGCCCTGGGCCGCTCCCAGGCCGAAGCCCTGGCCCGGCACATGCGCGACCGGCGCATCGACTGGGTATTCACCTCCACCCGCCTGCGCTCCCACGAAACAGCGGCCCCGCTGCTGGTTGAGCGCCCCGGCGCGCACGCCATGGCTCTCAAGGAATTTGACGAAATCTGGGCCGGAGACTGCGAAGGCATGCTCTATTCGGAAATCCGCCGGAGCATGCCCGACGTCACGGCGGGCCGCAACGCGGACAAGTACGGCTACACCTATCCCAACGGCGAAAGCTACGCCATCCTGCGCGAACGCGTGCAGCGCGGCCTCAGACGCGCGCTCTTTCTGGCCGGGGACGCGCCCCTGCTCATCGTGGGGCATCAGGCCATCAACCGGGTGCTGCTCTCGCTCTTTCTGCGCCAGCGCAGCGAGGACGTGCCCTATATCTACATTCCCCAGAACCAGTATTACCACATTTCCCTGACCCCGCACCGCAAGGTCTTCGAGCGCATCCCCTACGAGCGGACGGGGCAGGACTGAAGCCAGTGCCGAAAAGGCCGGTTTTGACGGATAATCACGGCAAATAAGAGGCCAGCAAAAGCCGGAATCAGATGCGCCCGCCCACCGGTAACGGAACACGGCCGCTTTACTTTTTCCGGCCATCCTCCGGCAGCTTGACGGCGCGTACCTCGTCGATGCGCTGGCGGTCCATGCGGGTGATCTCCAACTCCCAGCCCTGCAGGCGCAAACGCTCGCCCGTCACCGGAATGTGCCCCAGGCGCTCCAGAATCAGCCCGGCCAGAGTGGCGCTGGTGGAACGCGGCGGCAAGCTGATGCCCAGCCAGGCCGTGACCGCGTCCACGGAAAGCCTCCCCGGCATGCGCCAACTGCCGTCGGGCAGGCGGCAGGATTCGGGCCCGACGGGCAGGTCCCCCACCTGACCGGCCAGCACGCTGAGCAGCTCGGCGGGCGTGATCATGCCCACCACGCTGCCGTATTCGTCGCGTACAAACGAGAGCGGCGCGGGATGCGCGCGGAAGTCGTCCAGAATGTCCGCCAGGGCCGTGTGCTCGAAAATGGTCGGCGCGGAACGGATGTAGTCCGTCAGTTTCCAGGGCGCATCCCTGGAGACGTCCGGCGCGGGCAGCAGCAGTTCACCCGTGCGCACCACGCCCAGCACGTCGTCCGTTTCGCGGCGCAGCACGGGCAGCCAGGGCAGAGCGGCCGCCGCCGCGAAACGGTAGACAGTCTCGCGGTCGGCGCGGCTGTCCAGCCAGTTCACGCGCTGACGCGGAATCATGATAAAGCGGGCCGTGCGCCCGCTCAGGCGGATGACGCGGGCCACCATGTCCCGCTCTTCCGGGGCGAACAGCGCGCCCCGGCTTTCCCCGGCCAGAGCCGCCGCGTCAAGCTGGGCGTCGCCGTGGCCGGACCGCCCGCCCAGCAAGCCCAGCACCACGCGGGCCGTGGACTCGCGCATGTCGCGCATGCTGATGCGCTTGCGCCGGTTGCGCAGCGCCCACTGATTGCAGGCCTCCACCAGCACGGCGAAGATGATGGCCGCATACAGATAGCCCTTGGGGATGTGGTAGCCCAGGCCGTCGGTCAGCAGCCCCAGGCCGATCATCAGCAGAAAGCCCAGACAGAGCACGATGACCGAGGGATGGCGCTCCACAAAGCGGAGCAGCGGCGCGGCGGCCAGGGCCATGACCAGCATGGCCGCGACCACGGCCAGCATCATCACCGAGACATGGTCCACCATGCCCACGGAGGTGATGATGGAATCCAGGGAAAAAACGGCGTCCAGGGCGATGATTTGCGCGATCACCCGCCAGAAGCCCGCGTGACGGCCCGCATCCGCGGGACCGGCCACATGGCCTTCCAGGCGTTCGTGCAGTTCCAGCGTGCCCTTGAGAAGCAGAAACAGGCCGCCGCCCACCAGGATCAGATCCCGCGCGGAAAAGGCGCGACCGCCCAAGCTGAACAGGGGCGCGGTGAGCCCGATGATCCAGGCGATGGCCGCCAGCAGGACCAGACGCATAAGCAGGGCCAGCCCCAGGCCGGTGAGAAAGGCATGGCGCTTCTGCTCGGCGGGCAGCCGCCCCACCAGGATGGAGATGAACACCAGATTGTCCACGCCCAGCACCACTTCCAGCAACACCAGCGTGCCCAGACCGGCCCAGGCCGAAAGCTCCGTAACCCACGAAAAATCCCACATACTCGTTCCCGTCACTTGGCCGGACCCGCCGCGCGCGGACCCGGAAAAACAAAAAAAGGGGGCCAAAGCCCCCTTCAGGTTCAATCAACAAAGACTACTATACGTGCGCGCCGTACGGCACGCGGCGTGGTCCGGCATTATTCCGCGGCCAGTTGGATGCGGGTAAAGCCCGTCACCGTGATGGTGTCGCCCACAGCCTTGCCGGCTTCGCGCACGATATCGCTCACGCTCTTCTTGTCGTCGCGGATAAAGGGCTGTTCCATCAGGCAGACTTCCTTCTGGAACTTCTTCACTGCGCCGTCGGCGATCTTGTCCACGATATTGGCTGGCTTGCCTTCTTCCAGGGCCTTCTGGCGATAGACTTCGCGCTCGCGTTCCACGGCGGCCTGGTCCAGGCTTCCGGCGTCCAGAGCCATGGGACTAGCGGCGGCCACCTGCATGGCCAGGTTCTTGGCAAGCGCCTTGACTTCGGGCGCGTTCACGCTCTCGGCCTTGCCGCAGGTCAGGAAGACCAGCACGCCGATCTTGCCGTTGGCGTGGATGTACTGTCCGATAACTTCATTGTCGGACTGGCGGGTATGGCGCGCGAACTTGCCGAGCTGCATGTTTTCGCCCACCGAGGCGATGAGCTGCTTGACCTCGTCGCCCACCACGCCGTCCAGGGCGGTGGGATCAGCCGGATTGTGCTCCAGCACGGCCTGGGCCACGCGGGCGGCCATGTTCTGGAACTGATCGCCGCGGGCCACGAAGTCGGTTTCGCACATCAGCGAGGCCATGGCCACGTGCTTGCCGTCAGGGCTGGTCACGGCGGTGACCACGCCTTCGCAGGTGGCGCGGCCGGACTTTTTGGCGGCCTTGGCCATGCCCTTCTGGCGCAGCCAGTCCACGGCCTTTTCCAGGTCGCCGTTCACTTCCACCAGGGCTTTTTTGCAGTCCATCATGCCCGCGCCGGTTTTCTCGCGCAGTTCTTTGACCATTTGAGCGCTGATTGCCATATGTCGTCTCCAGATACGTCCGGCCGATGCGCCGGAGTTTCACAAAAAATAAGGCGGCGAGGAACCGAGCCGCCCGCCGGAGCGCAAGTGCGCGAGCCTCGGCGGGGGGAGAAGCCGCTGCCGCTTACCGGCTTTGCTCCTTATTCAAAACGGGCAGCGCGGATCTCAAAAAAGCCGCGCTGCCCCAGAAGTGCGTCTGCAAAAAAATGCGTTATTCGGCGGGAGCGGCTTCCTGCGCGGGAGCGGCCTCGACGACCGGAGCGCTTTCAGCGGCGGCCTTCTGCATGGCCTCCTCGGCGTTGACTTCCTTGTGGTCCTTGCTCATGGCCTCGCCTTCCAGGCAGGCTTCGGAGAAGGCGGCCACAAAGAGCTTGATGGCGCGGATGGCGTCGTCATTGCCGGGAATAATGTAGTCGATGAGGTCCGGATCGCAGTTGGTGTCCGTGACGGCCACGATCGGGATGCCCAGCTTGCGGCATTCCTTCACCGCGATGTCTTCGCGGTTGGGGTCGATGATGAAGGCCAGCTGCGGCAGGCGGTCCATGTTCTTGATGCCGCCCAGGGTTTCCTCCAGCTTCTTCATCTCGCGCTCCAGAAGCAGGATTTCCTTTTTCTGGTAGCGGTTGATGGAGCCGTCGGCAAACATGGCTTCCAGCTTCTTGAGGCGGTCCACGCTTTTCTGGATGGTCACGAAGTTGGTCAGGGTGCCGCCCATCCAGCGGTTGGTCACATGAAACTGGTTGGCGCGACCGGCTTCGGCGGCCACGGCCTCCTGGGCCTGGCGCTTGGTGCCGATAAAGAGCACCTTGCCGCCCTTGGCCACGGTGTCCACGATTTTATCGTGGGCCACGCGGAAAAGCTTCACGGTCTGCTGCAGGTCGATGATATGGATGCCGTTGCGCGCGCCGAAGATGTAGGGGCGCATTTTGGGGTTCCAGCGCCGGGTCTGGTGCCCGAAGTGCACCCCGGTTTCCAGCATCTGCTTCATGCTGACGTAAGCCATTGTGATCCTCCAATGGGTTGGTTTCCTCCACTCCGGCTTGTGCTGTTCTCTTCACCCGCCGTGGGTCGGACGCGACGCGCGTCCGCGGAACGGGCACCCCGAGAACCGCCGGAGTGTGTGTAATGGAATGGCTTCTATAGCCCAAAGCCGAAAAACTGGCAAGGGGACGGGCCGGGACGACCAGGGCGATCGAATGACCGGGATAAGCATTTTTTGTGTCCGGAGCGGAAGAGGAAAATACACTTGCGTCAGGCTCCCTGCAACTTTGCGGTTATTTTACAAAATACGTCCTTTCCGCTGCGCCTTGCCGCCCGAAAAAAATGCAGCTTTCCGCGAACGGCTTTTTTAGAACAATTTCACTTTGAAATTGCTCTGGCGATTGTGTAAGCAGTCGCCCGCCACGAGCGTCAGCCGTCGGCGGCTATGCCGCCTTACGGATGGCGACAGCAGAGCTAAGCGCCGGAGACCGACCCCAAGGGTGGCCCGCAGGGCCATGGCCGTAGGCACGCGAAGCGCGCCGTACGGACATCGAGAGCAGGGCGAGCGTCTTAAAAACTTTGAGAATGCGCATTCTCAAAGTTGAAATGCTCTCATGAGGGCTGGGCCCGGAAATCGAATGGATAGTCGGCGATTGAGCCCTTCGTCCTATTGCCTGCCGGAGGGCGGGACCAAGGGCCGCCGTGCCATACGAGCACGCTTGTCATTGACAGCGCGCATGTAAAAATCGTATGAAATCAAGAAGTACACTTGCCAGCCTTGTTTTGCGGATTCCCCCCCACCTTCCGTCCCAACGTCCGGCCTTAGTCCCCTCTCTTTTTTTATAGTTCCTATACAAAACGAGATTCAGTTGGTCACCCGGTGATGAAACAAGCCGCAAGCTTTGTCGCCAGGGCCTGTCTTTTCCGGCGTCCGCCGGTTTCAGCCGTTCCGTAAGATCGCCCGCTTTCAGGCCGTGGCGCATATACACCAACTACAGCTCAATTCTCCGCAGGAGGATTTATGCGTCCTACGCTATTTCCCAAGCTCCGATACTTCAAAGAACGCCTCAGCGAAATGGGAGGCGAATTATTCTCCGGTTCCGAATACAGCGAACGCCAAGGCGGGCGCTCCTGGGAAGATTATTACCGCCGCCGCTGGCAGTACGACAAGGTGGCCCGCTCCACCCACGGCGTCAACTGCACCGGCTCCTGTTCCTTTGACGTGTTCGTCAAGGACGGCATCATCGTCTGGGAAGCCCAGAAAACCGATTATCCCACGCCGCATCCGGATTTCCCCGATTATGAACCCCGAGGCTGCCCGCGCGGCACCTCGGCCTCATGGTACGTATACAGCCCGCTGCGGGTGCGCCACCCGCTCATCCGGGGCAAACTGCTTGAATTCTGGCGCGCGGCGCTGCAAGAGCACGGCGATCCGGTGGAAGCCTGGGCTTCCATCGTCAACGACCCCGTAAAACGGGGGGCCTACCAGCGGGCGCGCGGCAAGGGCGGTTTTGTGCGCTGGACCTGGGACGAGGCCGCCGAGATGTTCGCCGCCTCCATGGTGCACACCATCCGCCGCTACGGGCCGGACCGCATCTTCGGCTTCACGCCCCTGCCCGCCATGTCCATGGTCAGCTTCGCCTCGGGCGCGCGCTTTTTCAGCCTCATCGGCGGCAGCATGATCAGTTTTTACGACTGGTACTGCGACCTGCCCCCGGCCTCGCCGCAGATCTGGGGCGAACAGACCGACGTGCCCGAAAGCGCGGACTGGTACAACGCGGGCTATATCATCGCCTGGGGTTCCAACCTGCCCCAGACGCGCACGCCCGACGCCCACTTCTTTACCGAGGCCCGCTACCGGGGCACGAAAATCGCCGCCGTGTCGCCGGACTACGCGGATTTCACCAAGTTCGCGGATCACTGGCTCACAGTGAAGCCCGGCACGGACGCGGCTCTGGGCATGGCCATGACCCACGTGGTGTTCAAGGAATACTTCCTGGACCGCCGCGTTCCCTATTTCGAGGATTACGCCCGGCGCTTCACGGACCTGCCCTGCCTTGTCCTGCTGGACGGCGCGGACAATCAGCATACTCCCGGCCGTTTTGTGCGCGCTTCGGACATCGGGCGCGAGGGCAACAATCCGGAATGGAAAACCGTGGTCTACGACGCCGCGCGCAACGGCCCGGCCGTGCCCATGGGCAGCGTGGGCGCGCGCTACGGCGAGGACGGCCGCTGGAATCTGCACATGCGCGACGAGGCCGACGAGGCCGAGCTCACGCCGCTGCTGCGCATGGAGGAAGCCCCCGGAGCCCGGTGGACCATGGCGGCCTTTCCGGTTTTCGACGCCGGAAAGCCCTCCGTCAAGCTGCGCCCCGTGCCGTATGTCACCTTGCGGACGGCCGAGGGGCCGCGCCGCGCGACCACGGTCTTTGAACTGCTGGCCGGAAGCCTGGGCGTGGACCGGGGGCACGGCGGCGACGTGGCCCGCGATTACGACGACGCCGGGGTCAACTGCACCCCGGCCTGGCAGGAAGAGCTGACCGGCGTGCCGCGCGAACAGGTCATCCAGGTGGCCCGCGGCTTCGCGGACAATGCCGCCGCCACCGACGGTCGCTCCATGATCGTCATGGGCGCGGGCATCAACCACTGGTACAACAACGACGTCATCTACCGCAGTATTCTTTCCCTGACCACGCTCTGCGGCTGCCAGGGCGTCAACGGCGGCGGCTGGGCCCACTATGTGGGCCAGGAAAAGGTGCGCCCGCTCTCGGGCTGGACCACGGTGACCATGGCCGGGGACTGGACCGGGCCGCCGCGCCTGCAGAACGGCACCTCCTTCTACTATTTCGCCATTGACGCCTGGCGCTACGAACTGCTGAACATGGGGCGCATGTGCCCGCCCGGCCAGGAAGGCGTCCTGCCCGACCACCCGGCGGACTGCAACGCCGTGGCCGCGCGCCTGGGCTGGCTGCCGTTTTACCCGCAGTTCCAGGAAAACTCCCTGGAGATCTGCCGCAAGGCCGAAGCCGACGGCGCGACCAGCGACGAGGAAATCATCAGGCATGCCGTGGCGCGCCTGAAGTCCGGCGACCTGCGCATGGCCGTCGAGGCCCCTTCGCACGAAGACAACGTGCCGCGCATCATGTGCTTCTGGCGCACCAACCCGCTGGGCTCCAACGTCAAGGGGCATGAATACTTCCTGCGCCACCTTCTGGGCACGGAAAACGCCGTGCGCGGCGGGGAATCCCCACAACAGCCGAGTGAATTTCAGTGCGATCCGCCCATGGAACAGGGCAAGCTGGACCTCATGGTGGTGTCGGAATTCCGCATGAGCACGTCCTGCGTCTATGCCGACATGGTGCTGCCCGCGGCTCACTGGTATGAAATCAACGATCTGTCCTCCACGGACATGCATCCCTTCATCCATCCCTTTACCCCGGCCGCTGACCCGCCGTGGGAAGCCCGCAACAACTGGGAGCAGTTCCGTACCGTGGCCGAGGTCTTCTCCCGGCTGGCGGAAAAGCATTTGGGCACGCGCAAGGACCTGGTAGCCACGCCCCTGCTGCACGACAGCCCCGGCGAAATCGCCCAGCCCCTGGGCCAGGTGCGCGACTGGCGCACGGGCGAGGTGGAACCCGTGCCCGGCAAGACCATGCCCGGCCTGCATGTGGTGGAGCGCCGCTATGCCGACGTGCTCAAGATGTACACCTCCCTCGGTCCCAACATCCGACGGCCGGAAGGCATGGGCGTCAAGGGGGCCAAGTGGTCCGGCGCCATCGAGCATGACCTGCTCAAGGCCCGCCTGGGCACGGTACGGGAGGAAGGCGTCAGCAAGGGCATGCCCCGCCTGGACACGGACCGCGCCGCCTGCGAGGCCATTCTCTGCCTCTCGCCGGAATCCAACGGCACCGTCTCGGTGCGCTCCTGGACCAGCGTGGAAAAACGCACCGGCCTGTCCCTCAAGGACATCTCCGCGCCCTCCGAGGGCATCGACCATACTTTTGAATCCATCACGGCGCGGCCGGGACGGGCGCTGAACAGCCCCAACTGGAGCGGCCTCAAGGGCGAACAGGTGACCTACACCAGCTTTGCCCAGAACGTGCAGCGGCTGCTGCCCTTCCACACCCTGTCGGGCCGCCAGCACTTCTATCTGGACCACCAGTGGATGCGCGGCCTGGGCGAAAGCCTGCCCGTGTTCCGCCCGCCCCTGCCCCTGGCGACCCTGGGCGAGGTGACCGGGGACGCCGTTCCCCGCAAGGACACGGATCTGGTGCTCAACCTGCTGACCCCGCACAGCAAGTGGTCCATTCACTCCACCTACTCAGACAACCTGATCATGCGCACGCTCTCGCGCGGCGGCGGCGAAATCTGGCTCAACGACGAGGACGCCGCCCAGGCGGGCATTGCGGACAACGAATGGCTGGAATGTTTCAACGCCAACGGCGTGTTCATGGGCCGGGCCCTGGTGAGCTACCGCATCCCCAGGGGCCGGGCCTTCATCTACCACGCCCAGGAACGTCACGTGGACACGCCGCTTTCGCCTCTTTCGGGCCAGCGCGGCGGCACGCACAACAGCCTGACGCGCCCCTTCATCAAGCCCACGCAGATGATCGGCGGCTACGGCCAGCTCAGCTATTCCTTCAACTACTACGGACCCACGGGTTGCCAGCGCGATGAATACATCGTGGTGCGCAAGGCCGGGGAGGTGATATTCCATGAAGATTAAAACGCAGATGAGCATGGTGCTCAACCTGGACAAGTGTCTGGGTTGCCACACCTGCAGCATCCCCTGCAAGAATGCCTGGACCACGGATCCGGGCAGCGAATATATGTGGTTCAACAATGTGGAAACCAAGCCCGGCATCGGCTATCCCCGCCTGTGGGAAAACCAGGACATCCACAAGGGCGGCTGGGAAGTGGAGAACGGCAAACTCCGCCTCAGGGCCGGAGGCAAGCTGCGCAAGGCCGCGCAGATTTTCGGCAACCCGAACCTTCCGGGCATGGATCAGTATTACGAGCCCTGGAACTACGACTACCAGAACCTGACCACCTCCCCGGAGCAGAAGCATCAGCCCATAGCCCGGGCCTATTCCAGCGTCACGGGCCGCCCCATGACCCCGCAGGCCGGCCCCAACTGGGACGACGACCTGGCCGGAACCCAGGTCACCGGCCTGGACGACCCCGATTTCGCGGGCCTGGACGCCCAGGCCCTGCTGCAATTTCAGCGGGTGTTCATGCTGCATCTGCCGCGCCTGTGCGAGCACTGCCTGAACCCGGCCTGCGTGGCCTCCTGCCCTTCTGGAGCCATTTATAAGCGGGACGAGGACGGCATTGTGCTCACGGACCAGACGCGCTGCCGCTCCTGGCGCTTCTGCATGTCCGGCTGCCCATACAAAAAGGTGTATTTCAACTGGAAAAACCACCACTCCCAGAAGTGCATTTTCTGTTATCCCCGCGTGGAATCGGGTCAGCCCACACTCTGCGCGCAGTCCTGCACCGGGCGCATCCGCTACATCGGCGTCATGCTCTACGATGCCGACGCCGTGCATGAGCTGGCCGCCACGCCCGACCCGGCCGCCCTCTATGAGGCGCAGTTGCGGGTCTTTCTCGACCCCCGCGACCCCGCCGTCATCCGGCAGGCGGAAAAGGACGGCATCCCCCATCAGTTCCTCACGGCGGCCCGGAACTCGCCCGTGTACACGCTGATCAGCGACTGGAAACTGGCGCTGCCCCTGCATCCGGAATTCCGCACCATGCCCATGGTCTGGTACATTCCGCCCGCCAGCCCGCTCACCAATGAGACGGACATCGACATTGACACGCAGCTGGACGCCATGCGCATCCCCGTGCGCTATCTGGCAAATCTCTTCACCGTCGGCCGGGAAGAGCCGGTGCGGGCCGCCCTGCGCAAGATTCTGGCCCTGCGCCGCTTCATGCGGGAGAAGACCTTCAGCGGCCCGGACGCGGCCCAGGCGCTGGAAACGGCGGGCATGACCCCGGAAAGCGCCGCCGCCATGTACCGCCTGCTGGCCGTGGCCCGCTATGAGGACCGTTTCGTCATTCCCACGGTACGGCGCGAAGACGCCCCCGGCGAGGATGTGGAAGCCCTCAAGGGCCATAGCGGCTACCCGGACCGCGACCCCGTGGCTCCGGAGTTCAAGGGGGTGCACGCATGACCCGCGCCGAAACCTTTCTGTGGGTAGCGCAGCTTCTGCGCTACCCGGACGAGGAACTGACGGCCCTGGCGCATGAGACGCATGAGGCACGCCGGGAGCCCGTGCCCGCCTGGGCCGCGGCTTTTCTGGACCATGCGGCGGCCGCGCCGCTGCTGGATCTGCAGGCGGCCTTTGTGCAGACCTTTGATCTCAATCGCGCCGCCTGCCTGTATCTGACCACCCACGTCTACGGCGACTCCCCCTTGCAGGGGCGCGCCCTGGCCGCGCTGACGGAACTGTACCGCGACAGCGGCTGTACGCCTTCCGGCGGGGAACTGCCGGACTATCTGCCGCTGGTTCTGGAATTCCTGGCAATGGCCCCGGCCTGGGCCGCCGCCTGCCTGTGCGAAAAATTCACCCCTGCGGCACAGAACATCGCCGCGCATCTCGCGGCGGAAAACAGCCCCTGGGCGCCCATACTGCGCGCCGCCGCCGACGCCATGCGGGAGTGCGCTCCCGACGCCGACCATTCCGCACATCCCGCAGTTCGGGGCGACAGCCGGGCGGCGCGTGACATTCCCTCTCGGGAGGTATGCATATGACCCCGCTCATGAAACTGTTCATCGCCGCTTTCGCGGTGTATCCCTATATCTGTCTGACCCTGCTGACCGGCGGCCTGCTGCTGCGCTACACCTACGCCCAGGAAGAGTGGAACGCCCGTTCCAGCCAGTTCCTGGAGAGCCGGATGCTGCGCTGCGGCAGTCTCATCTTCCATATCGGCATTCTGCTCTCTCTGGGCGGGCATATCGTGGGCCTGGTGCTGCCGCCCGAAGCCCTGCGCGCCGTGGGCATCTCCGCCCAGGCCCACGCCCAAATCGCCGGGCTGGCGGGCATGCTCATCGCGCCCATGGTGCTGCTGGGCGTGGGCATCCTGCTGCTGCGCCGGATAATCAGCCTGCCCGTGCGCCTTACCACGCGCTGGACGGACATCATCGTGCTCCTGCTCATCGGCTTCAACGCGGCCACGGGCATGTATCAGGCCTATGCGGCGCACTTTGACGCCTTCACCACCATCGGCCCCTGGGTGCGCGGCATTCTCACGCTCGCGCCCGCGCCCGGGCGCATGATCCACGTGCCGCTCTTCCTGCAACTGCACGTGCTGAGCGGTCTGACCATCTTCGCCCTGCTGCCGTTCACCCGGCTGGTGCACATCTTCAGCGTGCCGCTGAGCTATGTGACCTTCCCCTTCACCATCTACCGCCGCCGCTGGGGAGGGGTGTGATGCGCGGCCAACTCACGGCAAGGGCCCTCGCGCTGATCAGAAGCGCCGCCCCGGCCAACTTCGGCATGGTCATGGCCACGGGCATCGTGTCCATTGCCCTGCACCTGCTGGGCATGGAGGCCGGGGCGCTGGCGCTCTTTTATGTGAACATCGGCATGTTCTGCTGCCTGTGGGCGGTGTACATCCTGCGCCTGGGCCTTTATCCCCGGGACTTCTTCGGCGATATGGCCGATCACGCGCGCGGCCCCGGCTACCTGACCATCGTGGCGGGCACGGGCCTGCTGGCAAATCAGTGCGCCCTGCTGCTGGGGCGCTATGACCTGGCCTGCGGCCTCTTCTGGCTGGCCCTGGCCGTGTGGTGTTTTTTCATCTGGGCGGACTTTCTGGCCCTTTTCACCACGGACCGGAAACCGCCCATTGAAAAGGGCATCAACGGCGCGTGGCTCCTGAACACCGTGAGCTGCCAGGCCCTGGTCATTCTCGGCTGCGTGATCATCGACCACACGAGCTGGGAGCACGAGACGGCCTTCCTCCTGCTCACGGAGCTCTTCGGCACGGGCTTTATGCTCTATGCCGTCGTCATTACCCTTATCGTCTACCGGTTGTGCTACAAGCCGCTGGCTCCCGAGGCCCTGGACCCGACCTTCTGGGTCAATGCCGGGGCCGTGGCCATCACCACCCTGGCGGGCTGCGAGCTCATCCTGCGCGCCGGGGGATCGCCCTTCCTCCAGTCCGTGCTGCCCTTTCTCAAGGGCATGACCCTCATGGCCTGGGGCTTCGCGGCCTGGTGGGTGGTCATGCTGTTCATCCTCGGGCTGTGGCGGCACGCGGCGCGGCGTTTTCCCTTTGTCTACACGCCCGGCTACTGGAGCATGGTCTTCCCCATGGGCATGTTCACGGCCTGCACCATCATGTGCAGCAAGGCCCTGGGCGTGGCCTCGCTTATGGCGGTGCCGCGCGTGTTCATCTACGTGTCCGTGCTGAGCTGGCTGTGCACCTTCTGGGGCCTGGGGCGCTTTCTGTGGCGCTCGCTTCAGGAAAAAGCCGGTTAAGGCCGTTCAGGCGCACAATACGCCGACGCTTCCGGAGCTTCCCGTCATTCCATTGTAATAAAGAAGTCCTGAGCCCGGTCGGGCTCAGGACTTCTTTATTACCGCTTCCTCTCGCGGGCCAAACGGCTCCGCGTGCTCTTCACCCGCAAGGGTTCGACACGTCGTTACAGGCCCAGAGCCTTTTTGATCTTTTCCGAAGTCACGGGCAGCCGGTAGAAACGCTTGCCGACGGCATGGGTGACGGCATTGCCGATGGCGGCGACCACCGGGACCATCACCACTTCCCCGATTCCTTTGGGCGGCGCGGTTTCGGATTCCGGCTCAAGATAATCGGCGGTCTGATTCCAGACCGCGACATCCGTGGCCCTCGGCAGCGTGTAACGGTTGAAGTTCCACGTTCCGTTGCCCGGCCCGTCTTCATAAAGCGGCAATTCCTCCATCAGGGCATGCCCGATGCCCATGGCCAGGCCGCCCTGCAACTGGCCGGATACGAGTTCCGGCACAATCATTTTGCCGGTACCGAGCAGGCTGTGGTGGCGCATGATTTCTATCTCGCCGGTGAAGGTGTTGACGTTGAGTTCAACGATGCAGGCCGCGGGCGCGTATGTCGTCACACCGGCGTTATTGCGTTGAACCGGGGGGAATTTCACGCTGCTTCTCTTGATGAAGTCATAGCCGCCGCTGGTCATGCGCCGCTTGAGCTCCGGCGCGGCACCGTCGCCGTAACGCACGGAGAGAACGTCGGCGGCCACTTCGATGGAACCGATGGTCGGAACATCGAATGTCGCGGTCGTCCATTCCCAGCGGCTGAAGCAGTGCAGGGCAACCCCGGTCACCAGCCCCAGCTCGTGGGCTTTTTGGGCGACCCGTTCAAACGGCAGAATTTCCATGCCGCCCCCGCCGATGCCGCCCTCGACCACGCGCAGGTCATTCACGGTCATGAAGCCGCTGGATATCTGGCCGCCGGCCGGCCCCTCGCTCCAGATGGCGCGCGCCGCCGGCCAGAGCGCGTTTTCAAACAGGAACTTCGCCGCCTGCCGCGTGCCGAAACCGATGAAATAGGCGCTGTTGGAGGCGCTCATGGCCGGCAGCATGAACGGCACCCAGTAGGGATTCTTCTGCAGATCGTCCTGCTGTTTCTGCGTCGTCGTGTAGGGCGACCAGTTGCTGACCATCGGCAGTTCGGCGAATTCCGCGACGCCGAACTCGACGGAACCGGGCGTCTTGCCCAGCATGTCACGGACGATGACCTGTTGCGCGGTGGTCGCGCCGGTACCGATCTCCTGCACGCAATGGCGCATCCGCACCTTGCCGTCGGCATCGAATTCCAGGGCCAGCGCGGTGGTATCCGCACCGGTGCCGTAATCCTTCTGCGCCTGCGCGAAGCCGACGCCGTACAGTCTGCCGGGGTTGGCCTTGTCGAACTTGGCCTTGGCTTTGTGCCGGTTCACCCAGAGCGGATGCTTTGCCGCGATGTCGAGCATTTCAATATTGCCCGGCTCGCCGAGCGGCTGCGCGCCCTGCGTGTTTTCGAAACCGGCCCGCATCGCATTGCGGCGACGCAGTTCGATCTGATCAATGCCCAGTTCGGCGGCGACTTCATCGACCATCAGCTCCGTGATGCTCATGGCCTGAAGGGTGCCGTAGCCGCGCATGGACCCCGCCTCCACCGCGGGCGATGCCAGCGCGATGGCCGCAAGATCGGATTTCGGGAAATAATAGATGGACTGCGCGGCGGTGGCGGCCACCTGCGCCACCGAGAAGGAGAAGTTGGCGCGGCCGCCGCCATTGAGGTTATAGAAGCCCTTGAGGATCTCGAACTTGCCGCTCTTGCGGTCGGCCACGATGGTCACGTCCATTTCGACGGAGTGGCGCTTGATGCCGAGCTGGAACTGCTCATAGCGGTTGTTGGCAAGCCGTACCGGCAGGCCGTTGCCATAGAAACACGCCGCGATGACATAGAACGGGAAGATCGAATGGTCCTTGGCGCCGTACCCCACGGTGGTGCCCGTGAGCAGCTTGATCGTTTTGACCGGGAAGCGCTTGTTGTCCTTGACCATCAGCGCCGCGACGCGGGCGACCTCATACGGCGACTGTGCCGACGCGACCAGGTGCAGGGTGCGCGTTTCGGCATCATACCAGGCATTGCCGTTGTCCGCCTCCAGCGCGCACGAGTCGATTGATTGCGAGAAGCCCTGCCGCTCCAGCACCAGTTTGCTTTCATCCTTGCGCGCCGCTTCAATGGCCTTTTCGATGTCCGCGGCCGCGTTCATGCCGCGCCGCATCGGCTCATAGGTTTCGCGCGCCACCGTGAGCGGGTCGCGCACGCCGCCGCCGCCACGATGCCGCGTCATCACCGAGGCGGGCACGAAAAGTCCGGACGGGCTTTCCGGCGGCCAGACCGGCTTATTGCCGTCAAAGGCACCCCAAATGACGGCGTCCTGCATCGGCGAATACACGGATGAGGCTGTCGGGCTGTCGCCGCCGATGCGGACATAGCGTGCCGCGCCGTAGTTGGGCGGCGTGTTCGGGCCGGTGGCGGCGCCGTATTTCACGACATTCTCGGCAAAGCGCAGTCTGCGCTTCGCCGCCTCGAACGTATCAAAGTCACGATAAATCAGCAGGGCCACCGGGTGGCCGAGCAGCGGCGGGGTCTGCCCTTTGGGAACCAGAAAGTTTTTGCCATAGAAGTCGGCGGCCAAACCCTCGGCCTGCGGCATGGTCACGCCGTCACCGACCAAATTCTCATGCAGGACAAGGCGGTCGGGCTGCAATCCCGGCCCCAGAATGCTCAGGTCCACACCCTCAAAGGTCCGGTCGGCCCGCGTCGCCTTAATGAAGAAGGCGTGGGCCTGCTCCCTGGGCCAGCCGGGCAAATCCCGCGCACGAAAGTCCCGCGCGAAGTCCTTTTGCCCGGCCACCTTGCGCACGGCATCCCACCGATAGCGAACCTTGCCGTCCGGCGACATCCAGTCTGTGGGGCCGGGGCCCGAATTTATTTCCACTGCAAAGGCATCCGGCAAGCGTCCGATCATGACGGAAATGCCGAAAACTGTTCCGAGTTTGATAAAATTGCGTCGCGAAATATCAATAGTCATGGTTTTTTCCTATTCGGGATCCGCTTGCGTCGCAGACTGCAAGCGGCATAAAAGAAGACAGACATGCCCAGCGACAGGCCCGCCCGTTATTGTATTCATTTTACCGCGGTTTCCTGGGCACTCACCTGACCGGCGGTCACCGGCACGGCCTGGCCGCCCCATTCCGCCCTGATCCAGGTCACGAGCGCGGCGACCTCGGCGTCGCTCATGCGGTGCGCGAAGGGCGGCATGGCGTACATCCGCTCGCCGTTCTTGAAGATCTGGGTGGGAATGCCGTTGAGAACGGCTTTGATCAGCGTCCGCGGGTCGTCCATGGCCAGCGTCGCATTGCCCTTCATGGCCGGACCGACATTGGGGAGGCCCTGGCCGTTCATGCCGTGGCAGCCCGCGCAGAACGCCATATAGGCCAACCGGCCGGCCGCCATGGGCGTGCCGGATTCCGGGGCGACGGCTTGCGGCAGCGGCGCGGGGGGCGCGGACGGGGGCACCAGCTTGCCGTCCTTGGCCGTGAGCAGGTAGGTGGCTACCGCCTTGACGTCCTCCGGCTCCATCGTGCTGGTCGAGAAATGCGTGACGGTGTACATCCCGTCGAACGCGGTGCCCTGGGGAGCGACGCCGGTGGCGAGATAGGCGCTCAGCGTGGGAACGTCGAAGCCGTGCTTGGCGAGCGCCGCGGCGGTAATCGCGGGAACCGCCACGCCGTCCACTTCGCCGCCCTGCAGGGCACGGGAGAATTCAAGGCCCATCATGAAATTGCGCGGCGAATGGCAGGCGCCGCAATGCGCCAGCCCTTCGACAAGATAGGCGCCCCGGTTCCATTCGGCGGAGCGCTGTTCGTTCCGGGCCGCCTTGCGGTCCGGGAAGTTCAACAGGGTCCAGAAGTTCATGAACGGGCGCACCGGCAGCACGAAGGCCCCGGTATTGGCCTTGTTGGCGACCGGCATGGCCGGAATGCTCATATTATAGGCGTAGAGCGCGTCAATGTCGTCAGGCGTCGTGAGCTGCGTGAAGACAAAGGGCATTGCCGGATAGAGATTGCGATTGCCCGGCGCGATGCCGTCGCGCATCACGCGATGAAAATCGGCGCGCGTATAGTTGCCGATGCCGTACTGTTTGTCCGGCGTGATGTTGGTTGAATACAGCGTGCCGAACGGCGTCCCTATGGCCAGGCCTCCGGCGCCCATCGGCCCTTGCGGCAGCGAGTGGCAGCCGAAGCAGTCACCGGCCAGGGCCAGTTCGCGGCCGCGCGGAATCAGAGCTTTCATCTGTTCGGGTGAAAGGGCCTGTTTCGCCTGCGGGGCTACGCTCGATGTCCGAAACAGCCCGAACAAAACGGCAAGCGCCGCCACGATGACAACAGCGATGATGACGAGAATCGAATTGCGCAATGTACGGCTTTTCATGGCGGCCCCCTACCCGATCACACAGCCGGGAGTGGCAAGCGCCACATCGCGCACGGCTTCGTAATACCGCACATACCCCGTGCAGCGGCAAATATGCTCGTTGAGCGCTTCCTCGATTGCGCCCTCCAATTCGGCGCGCCTGATCGGCTTGTGCTTCAGACCGTCGATGAAGGCGGTCGCGCCCGCGACAAAGCCGGGCGTGCAGTAGCCGCACTGGAACGCGAATTTTTCAATGAAAGCTCTCTGGATCGGCGTCAGTTCGGTAATGTTGCCGTCAGCGTCCGTTTTGGCCTGGCCTTCGATCGTGATGATCGTCTTGCCGTCAAAGGCATGCGCATTGGTAATGCAAGTCCGGGTATCGACCATGCTGCCGTCCGGCTGCACTTCCACGACGGTGCAGGCATGGCAGACGCCTTGCCCGCAGCCGAAATGCGTGCCGGTCAGGTTAAGATAATGATGTAAAAAGTCGATCATCGGCATCCCCACCGGCACCTCGACAGGGCCGACCTTTTTGCCGTTTACAATCATGCTCAATGGCTTTTTCTCAATCTTGGGAGCTGTATTTTCGTTGCTCATGCTCATGCCTTTCTTATTTCTTGATCTGGTTGGAAATCCATAAATATATCAGCCGCGCCTGAAGATGACCCGGCATCTTCAGACGCGTTGATCCAGGGTTGCGCACCCTTTCCCTCTTACAGTTTTCGATTGAATCGATTGGCGGCAAAGAACAAAACTCAGGCGGGTTGGAGCCGGTATGGTCACGATTCTCATTTTGGAATGTAGGAGCTTTCTCTGGCAACATCAATAGTTGCATAATAATATGTATAATATTATACAGCATGACTGTACCGGCCCGGTCGGGCGGCGGCGCGTTTCCGCCCGGCGTACAGAAAATGGGGGCTCGGAAATATTCTTTTTCAGCGCGATCCGCGCCGCCGCCCACTACCCGCCGCCCACTACCCGTCGCCCAAACCGGAGCCCGCCGCGCGCGGGGACGCCCCGGCCCCTTTTCAAAGCCGTGTTCCCTACCTATAGTGTGCTTGCCGGTTTCCGGCCTCAGCGACGAACTCAAGCACAAGGATACCCCATACATGGACAAACACGGCTTCACCCTGCTCACGGAACGGGACATGGCGGAAGTGGGCGGCACGGCCCGCCTCTGGCAGCACAAGATTACGGGCGCGCAACTGCTCTCCGTGGTCAATGCGGACGAAAACAAATGCTTCGGCGTGAGCTTCCGCACGCCGCCCACGGATTCCACGGGCGTGGCCCACATTCTGGAGCATTCGGTGCTCTGCGGCTCGGACAAGTATCCGGTCAAGGAGCCCTTCGTGGAGCTGCTCAAGGGCTCGCTGCAAACCTTTCTCAACGCCTTCACCTTTCCGGACAAGACCTGCTATCCGGTGGCCAGCGCCAACCTGCGCGACTTTTACAATCTCATCGACGTCTACATCGACGCGGTCTTTCATCCCCGCATCAGCGAGGATATCTTCCGCCAGGAAGGCTGGCACGTGGAGGCGGAAAGCGCCGACGGCCCCTGGACCTACAAGGGCGTGGTCTACAATGAGATGAAGGGCGTGTATTCCTCGCCGGATTCCGTGCTGGCCGAGCAGAGCCAGCAGGCCCTGTTCCCGGACACGCTTTACAGCCTGGATTCCGGCGGCAATCCCGAGCGCATTCCGGACCTGACCTACCAGGCCTTTCACGATTTCCACAGCCGCTACTATCATCCGAGCAACGCCCGCTTCTTCTTCTGGGGCGACGATCCCGAGGACGAGCGCCTGCGCCTGCTGGACGCGGCCCTGGCGGGCTACACGGCCCGGCCCGCGGATTCCGCCGTGCCCCTGCAGCCGCGCCGGGACGTGCCGCGCCAGATCGAGGTGCCCTACGCGGCGGCCGAAGGCGAACAGCGCGCCCTGTTCACGGTCAACTGGCTGCTGGGCGAGCGCGGCGATGTGGGCCAGGCCCTGCTCATGGAAATGCTGGAACACATTCTGGAAGGCCTGCCCGGTTCGCCGCTGCGCAAGGCTCTGATCGGTTCCGGCCTGGGCGAGGACACCACGGGCTGCGGCCTGGAAACGGACCTACGCCAGATGTACTATTCCACAGGTCTCAAGGGCGTGGCTCCCGACGACGTGCAGCAGGCCGAACTGCTGATTTTCGACACGCTGGCCCGACTGGCCGAGGAAGGCATTGACCCGGCGGCTGTGGAAGCGGCGGTGAACAGCGTGGAATTCGCCTATCGCGAAAACAATTCCGGCCGCTTCCCACGCGGTCTGGCGGCCATGATCCAGGCCCTGTCCACCTGGCTGTACGACGGCGACCCCCTGGCCCCCCTGGCCTGGGAAGGACCGCTCACGGCCATCAAGGAGCGCCTGGCCAGGGGCGAGAAAGTTTTTGAGGAAGCCATCCGCCAGTGGTTTTTAAACAACGAGCACCGGGCTACCGTGGTCCTGCTGCCGGACGCCGGCCTGGGCAAAGTCCGCGAAGAGGCGGAAAGCGCCCGCCTGGCCGATGTCCAGGCCGAAGCGGGGCCGGAGCGGCGCGCGGCGCTGGTGGAAGAAACCCTGCGCCTGCAGGAGGCCCAGACCGCGCCGGACAGCCCGAAAGCCCTGGCGACCATCCCGGCTCTGGGCCTGGACGACCTGCCGCGCCGCAACGCCGCCATTCCCCGCGCCGAATCCCGTCTGCCGGAAGTCTGCCTCAGCCACGAGTTGCCCACCAGGGGCATTGCCTACGCCAATCTGCTGCTGCCTCTGAAAGGCCTGCCCGAGCGTCTGGTCCCCCTGCTACCGCTCTTTGCCCGTTCCCTCACCGAACTGGGCACGGCACGGCGCGACTTCACGGAGCTCGGCGCATACATGGCGGCCAAGACCGGCGGCGTCGGGGCCGACACCCTGCTGGGTACCACAAGGGGCGAACGCCGCACCTTCAGTTATCTGAGCCTGGCGGGCAAGGCGGTCTACGACAAGATTCCGGACCTGTTCGGCATCTTCCATGAAATCCTGCTGGAGCCCCTGCGCGATCCCGCCGTGGCCCGCGAGCGTCTCAGGCAGATGCTGCTGGAAGGCAAGGCCCGCCTGGAGCACGGCCTGCAGGCCGCCGGGCATACGGCGGTGGGCACGCGGCTGCGCGCGCATTTCACCGGCGCGGGCGCGCTGGCCGAACGCACCGGCGGCGTAAGTTATCTGGCTTCAATACGCGGCCTGCTGGAACAGCTGGAAACGCAGCCGGAGGCCCTGCTGGCCGATCTGGAAGAATTGCGGGCCCTGGTCATGTCCGCTTCCGGCGCGGTCTTTGACTGCACGGCCGAAGCCGGGGGCCTGGCCCTGGCCCAGGACAGGGCCCGCGCCCTGCTGGCCGAGCTGCCTTCCAACGGCCCGGAACGCACGGACCACGAAGCCGGGCCCATGCGCGACCTGCCCATGGCCGAGGCCTTCCTGGCCCCGGCCCAGATCAACTACGTGGGCAAAGCCGCCAACATCTATGACCAGGGTTATGTCTACCACGGCTCGGCCAGCGTGATTCTGCGCTATCTGCGCATGGGATACCTGTGGGAGCAGGTACGCGTGCGCGGCGGGGCCTACGGGGCCTTCTGCATGCTGGACCGCCTGGGCGGCACCCTGGTCTGCGCCTCCTACCGCGACCCCAACGTGGACCAGACCCTGGCCGCCTATGACGGCATGGCCGACTTTCTGCGCGGCTTCAAGCCGGACAAGGCCCAGCTGACCCAGGCCATTGTGGGCGCGGTGGGCGATCTGGACAGCTACCTGCTGCCCGACGCCAAGGGGGCCCAGTCCCTGGCGCGCTGGCTCACCGGCGATACGGACGAGATCCGCCAGCGGATGCGCGAGGAAATTCTGGGCACCACGGAGCGGCATTTCAGCGAGTTCGCCGACGTGCTGGCCGAAGCCGCGCGCCAAGGCGCGGTCTGCGTGCTGGGCGGCCCCAAAACCAAGGAAGCGGCCGAAGCCCACGGCTGGGCCGCGCAAAACCTACTGTAATCATGAACGCCCCCGGCCGTCTCGTGCTGGTGCTGGGCATGCACCGCAGCGGCACCAGCACGCTGGCCAGGGGCCTGCGGGTTCTGGGGGTCGCGTTGGGCAAGAACCTACTGCCCGCGCACCCCTGCAATCCCAAGGGCTTTTTCGAGGATGCCGGGTTCTATGCCTTCAACAAGGCTCTGCTGGCCCAACTGGGCCTGACCTGGCGCAGCCCGGAAGCGCCGGACGCGGCGGCGTTGCGGCGGCTGGCCGCCGGTCCGCCGGGAGTCACGGCCCTGGGGCTGCTGCGCGAAAAAAGCGCCGGACAGGCGATTCCAGGCCTCAAAGACCCGCGCATGAGCCGCCTGCTGCCCTTCTGGCGGCCGGTGCTGGCGGCTTCAGGCCTGCGCGCGCACTGCTGCATCGCCCTGCGCCACCCAGAAAGCGTGGCCCATTCCTTGTGGCAGCGGGATCGCCTGAACGCGGAACACAGCCACGCCCTCTGGCTCGCATACATGCTCGACGCTCTGGAAGGCAGCATCGGCCTGCCGCGTCTGCTGGCGGACTACGGCCTTCTGCTGCGCAAGCCCGAACACCAGTTGCAACGCCTGGGACATTTTCTGAATCTGCCCTTGGACCCGGCGGAGCTGACGCTGTTCGCGGACGATTTTCTGGACAAAACACTCTGCCACCACAGCCCGGCCGACGGCGCCGACCGGGAAAGCCCCGGCGGAGCATGGGCGGCCCTGGCCCTCCGCCTGTATGAGGCCCTTGTCCCGGCGGCCGCTGATTCCCCTGAGCGCCGGGCGCTGGACGAACCGCGCCTAGCCCGCCTGGTGACGAGCCTGCGGCGTGAATCCGCCGCCCTGGCTTTTCCGGTCTCTCCGGAGACCCGGCCATGAGCGGGCAATCCACGGCCCATCCCCTGGCGGGCCGCCTGGCCGCGCCCTCCTTTGTGCTGCCCGGCACGGTGGCGGAAAACGCGCGTTTTCTGAGCGGCAGAGTGGACGAGATGGCCCTCTGCTTTTTTGAAGCCCAGGCCTGCCTGAAGTACGACGAAAATGATCTGCCGCCGGATTTGGCGGAACCTTCGGAATCAGGGACGTTGCGCTGCCACGTCCACTTGCCCGTGGACCTGCCCTGGCCCTCCCGCCACGGGACGGCGGCCGAAGCCGAAGCGGCGGCCGCGGCGGATCTGGCCCTGGCGGTCTGCGCCGGAGCCGCCTATCTGCATCCGGGCTTGGCCGTGCTGCACCCGCCCGCAGGTTCCCCGGCGCACAAACGCCGCCTGCTGCGCGCTTTCGCGGCCCGCTGGCAGGCCCGCAGCCGCATCCCCCTTTTACTGGAGAATGTGGATTCCTGTGACGTGCTGGAATTGGGAAAAACCTTTCCGGCGGACCACGGGCTGGGCCTCTGTCTGGACGTAGGGCATCTCCTGGGCTATGCTCAAGACCATCTCCTGAATTCCGAGCTGCCGGAAACAGCGGCCCTGGTTCATTGGAGCGCGCCCGGCAGGATGGATCAACACCTCCCGCTGACGAAATTCACAATGCGGCAACGCCGCACGGCGGCAGCTCTCATGGGCCGTCTGCCGCATACGGCTGTTCATCTGGCGGAAATTTTTCACTGGCCGGGCGTGGCGGCATCACTGCCCGTGCTGGCGGCGCTGGCCCGCGAAGCCCTGCCGGAAAAAACGGCCCCGAACGCACAGCCATATGAAAATACGCATTCATGAAAAATTTTTGTTCTTTATCAGGGGCGAAAGGATCATTCTCAGCGCTGCTATAACGCCTATCAGGGCATTTCAACGTTGAAACGCCCTAACGCCGAACACGGTGCGGCGCGCCGCGAAGACCGACCCGACGGGCGGCCCGTAGGGCCGTGCCTGTAGCCCAAAGGGCGTACGGGCATCGAGAGCAACGCGGCGTGGATTCCGGCGATAACCGCGTTTTTTGCCGGAATGACCCCTTTGAAACGTATAGCGTGCCAAAGGTAATCTGCCCTGGAGCAGTTGACACTTTTCATGCCTGAACTGTTCCAGGAGGCCAAGGGGAGGGCCATGCCGGTCAACGCCGAACACATCGCCAGTTTCAAGCAATGGCGGCAAAATCTGGACAAGGACGACCGCTGGTGCATCATGATCAATGCCGATCCGGACGCCCTGGCTTCGGCCGTGGCGCTCAAGCGGCTCATGCTGCACAAGGTGCACAGCGTGGACATCATGCGCATCAACGAGGTGACCCGGCCGGACAATCTGGCCATGATCCGTTATCTGCGCATCCCGGCCAAACCCTGGCAGCCGGAAAAGGCGGGGCAGTACACCCGTTTCGGCATGGTGGACTCCCAGCCCCGGCACAATCAGGCCTTCGCGGGCATTTCCTACGACCTGATCATCGACCACCATCCCCTGACGGATCTCACGGACTGCACCACGCCCACGGCCTTTTGCGACATCCGGCCCGGCATCGGCGCCACCAGCACCATGATGACCCGCCTTCTCCAGGCTCTGCGCATGCGCCCAGGCCCGCTGCTGGCAACAGCCCTGCTCTACGGCATCCGTACGGACACGGCGGCCTTTGAGCGTTCCGGCGGCGAGGAAGATTTGCGCGCCTACCAGTGGCTCTCCCAGCATGCGGACAACAACTTGCTGCGCCGGATCGCCCGCAGCGAATATCTGCGCGCCTGGCTGCCGCTCTTTTCGCGCGCCTTCCGCTCGCTCACCGACTGCCGGGGCGGCGGAGCCCACGCCACGCTCGGCGAAATCAAGAGCGCGGACCTGCTGGTGGCCATTGCCGACTTCTTTACCCGCGTGCACGGCCTGAAGTGGATCGCTGTCAGCGGCATTGTGGACAAAACCGTGATCGTGATCTTTCGCGGCGACGGCGGGCGGGACATCGGCCGTCTGGCCGACGCCTGTTTTTACGACGTGGGCACCGCTGGCGGGCACCGCAACCTGGGCCGGGCGGAATTTCCACTTTGCGCCGTACCCGAGGGCGTCAAAGCCGCCGACTTTGTGCAGCAGCGTCTGCAGACCCGCAAGCTGCGCCCCAAAGCCGCGATCCAGCCCGTCCTTCCGGCCCCGGAACCGGCCCACCCCGTCGCCAAATCCTGATCGCGCTGAAAAAATGGACTGGAACGCCGCGCTTTACCGGAAAAGCCATGGTTTTGTGGCCGAATACGGCAAAAATCTGCTGGCCTGCGTCCCGGAAGACGCCAGCCAGTGTATTCTGGATTTCGGCTGCGGCACCGGCGAGCTGACCGCCGCCCTGGCCCGGAAAGCCGGGCAGGTGATCGGCGTGGACCAGTCCGCCGCCATGATCCGGGCGGCGCGCGAAAAGTACCCCGGTCCGGAATACCATGTTCTGGACGCGGCCGGTCTGGCCGTCCAGGGCTGGACGGCCCGTTTCGACCTGGTCTTTTCCAACGCGGTTTTTCACTGGATTCAGGATCAGGACGCGCTGCTGCGCGCCCTGCATGCGGTTCTGAAGCCGGGCGGCCTGCTGGTCTGCGAATTCGGCGCCCAGGGCAACGTGGCGGCCGTATGCTCGGCCTTTGCCTCGGCGCTGGCGGCTCGCGGCCGGACCCGGTCCGAGCCCTTCTATTTCCCCACCCCGGCGGCATACCGCCGAAAACTGGAAACAGCGGGCTTTCAGGCCCGGCAGATTGAGGACTACGACCGCCCCACGCCCCTGTCCGGCGGGGAAAACGGCTTGGCCCACTGGCTGGAACAGTTTTTCGCCGGGGATCTGGCCGGTTTTGAACAAGTGGAACAAATGACAATCTTCCGCGAGGTGGAATGCGCCCTGAGGCCGCGCCTCTGGGACGGGGAGCAGTGGGTCGCCGATTACCGGCGGCTCCGGTTGCTGGCCGTCAGAAGCTGAACGCCCGGGAGACTCAGTCCTCGCGGCGGCCGCAGACCAGGGCCAGGCGGCGGCCCGATTCCGCATAATGCTCCAGCAGGGTCCGCTGGATATGCCGGGGATCGCGCCCGCGCACGGCGTCGTAAATGACTTCGTGCCGCTGATAGAATTCACGCGGTGAAAAAAGCGTGTCCCAGCACTTGTAGTAGAGGAATTTGGAGATGTGCGCGCAGGAATTGCGCGCGATGCCCGCCATCAGACGATTGCGGCAAGGGGCCAGCAGGGCGTCGTGGAAGGCTTCGTCAATCTGGCTCAGCGCGGCCAGACCGGCGGCGGCGCGGCTCTGACGCCCCATTTCGGCCAGAATTTCTTCCACCCCGCCCAGGGCCTTGTCATCCCAGCGCTCCAGGGACTGGACAATGCAAGCCCCTTCCAGAGTGCCGCCCAGGCAATAGCTGTCTTCAATCTCCCGCGCCGTAAGATGCCGAATGAACTTGGCCTTCTGCGGCAGACCCGTGACCAGGCCCTGTTGCAGCAGGCTTTGCAGGGCTTCGCGCACCGGCCCCCGGCTGATGCCGAGGTGTTCGGCGATCTCAGTTTCACGGATGGGATCGCCGGGCGAAAGGGTGCCGTCCAGCAGGCGCTGCTTGATATAGGCGATGGCCTGGGCGCTGTACGTCTTGACCTGAGGCAAGGGGGGCTCCTCATGTTTTTGTCCCATGAGGTAGACTTACGCCGGCGTAATGTCAACATTTCCGGACGCGGGCGAACCTTTTCCCTCCCGTGCCCGCGGGAGCGATCACCCTGCCCCGGACAGCCGCTGATCGGGCCTGTCCGGGGCAGGGTGGTTTGCATTGCTAGGCCGCCTCCCCGTTTTCGCCGGACTCGGCGAAACGGCGGTTCCAACCGGTCAGGACCGAGAAGAGCAGCACCGCCAGCAACGCCCAGGAGTAGGGATTGTACAGGGCAGCGCTGATGGGCGGCGCCGCGATGCCGTAACTCTCGGCCGCACTGTAGAGAGCGCCGTACCAGGCTGCCACGGCAATATGCCAGGGCAGGATGAAGAAGACAGTGCACACCGCGCAATCCATGAGGTTGGCGCGCCGCGCCGCCGCCAGGCGGAATTTTTCGCCCATGGGACGCACCAGGCTGGGGCCCACCAGAAGTTCCGCCGGTGCATTGGCCGAAATGGGAATGGACGCCAGAATGGTCACCCCCACGATGAAGAGTTCGGCCTGGCGCACGGTGGCCACCACGCTTTTCTGGGCGAACTCCAGAATCTTGCCCATGATGCCGCATTCCACAAGAATCTGGGTCACGGCCAGAATCAGGATGGCGAAGATAATGGCCCCCACCACGCCGTCGATGCCGGACTGGATGATGCCCGTGGAGCCCCCGGCCTTGGCCGGGATGCCGAAAATATCGCCGGGCTTGAGCGTGCCCGCGCAAATGCCCACAACGGCCGCGGTCACGTTGCCGTAAATCAGGGCTTCAATGATATGCCTGCCGCGCAGAGCCGCAACCACGACCACCACCAGGGCCAGCAGCATGAACACGCCCGACGGATTCAGCGTGGCTTTGATTTCGGGCAGCACGCGCACCTCTCCGCCGCCGCCGAACATCAGAAAGACGATGCCCGAGATGACGGCCGCGCTCATGGCCAGCGGAAAACGGCTGCGCACCACCTCGCGCATGCTCGCGCCCTGGGTATACGCGGAAACAATGGTCGTGTCCGACACCGGGGCCAGATTGTCCCCGAAGGCCGCGCCGGACAGGATAGCCAGGCCGAGCATGGCCGGGTCCGCCCCCAGAAAGTAGCCCGCCGGGTACAGCACGGGCGTCAGGGCGATGCAGGTGCCCGTGCTGGTGCCCGTGCCCAGCGCGAAAAGCATGGCCGCCAGGAAGACCAGCAGGGTGAAGATTGCGCCCTGCGCCCCGGTGGTCATGCCCAGCCAGAGCAGACCGTTGACCAGGCCCCCGGCGGCCATGAGTTTGCCGAAAACCCCGGCGAACAGCCAGGCCGTAACGATGACGATGCCCGTCTTGTCGCCGATGCCGCGCATGGCGGCCTTGCAGTATTCCGCTTTGTCGCGGGCGAAAAACAGACCCACGGCCAGGGCCAGCCAGGCGCAGGCCCAGAAGGGCTTGGTGCCGCCGCGCCCGGCCACGGAGAGCCAGACCAGGCCAATGACAAGAATGGTCAGAGGCACCAGGCCGCCCAGCATGCCGCCGTACATCCGCAGTGTTTTTTCCTGCATGGTCCTTTTCCTTGTGCTTGTCCCGGCTGAGCCGGGAAACTGACGGGAAAGAGCCGCGCGCCCGGCTCAGTCAGAACGCGCGGGCGCGCGGCGGGCCGTTTACGTATCCTTGCGGAAGGAATCCAGGTAGGCGAAGAGCGCCGGGGAACCGCCGGTATGCAGGAAAAGCAGGTTCGCGCCCTTTTTAAAATGATCTTTGCGCACCAGGTCCATCAGGCCGGACATGGCCTTGCCCGAATAAACCGGGTCCAGCAGGATGCTTTCGGTGCGCGCCAGGAGCTTGACCGCCTCCACCATGGCGTCGGTGGGCAGGGAGTAGCCCGGCCCCACATAATCGTCATAGGCCACCACGGCATCGCGCGGGATGTCCATGCTCACGCCCATGTATGCGGCCGTGTCTTGCATGAGCTTGTACACCGCCTCTTCCTGCGCGGGCTTTTTGCGGTTCACGCCGATGCCCGTGACCGGAATGTTCATGTGGCAGCCCAACAGGCCCAGCAGAAAGCCCGCATGCGTGCCCGCGCTGCCGCTGGGCACGATGATGTGATCGAAGTTGAGGCCCCGCTCGAACATCTGCTGCATGAGCTCCTGGGCGCACTGCACGTAGCCCAGCGCGCCCACAGGATTGGAGGCCCCGCCGGGCACGATGTAGGGCTTGCGGCCCTCGGCGCGCAATTTGGCGGCCAGTTTTTCCATTTCCACCGGCATGGGGCTGCCGCCGGGCACCACGGTGATGCTCTTCACGCCCATGAGCTGATAGAGAAAATTGTTGCCCGACGCCTCGGGCTTATAACTGCCGGGCACGCGCTCCTCCAGGACCAGATGGCAGTCCAGGCCTTCCTTAACCGCCCAGGAGAGGGTCAGGCGGCAGTGGTTGGACTGCACGGCCCCGCAGGTGATGATGGTGTCCGCGCCCTGGGCCAGGGCATCGGCAATGGAGAAATCCAGCTTGCGGGTCTTGTTGCCGCCGCCCGCGCCGGGCAACAGGTCGTCCCGTTTGATCCAGATATTGGCCTTGTTGCCCAGCGCCTTGCTGAAGGCGGGCAGAAATTCCAGCGGCGTGGCTTCCCGCACATAGCCGCGGCGGGGGAAACGGGCGAGATTCATGGCAACTCCTTGGCGTGTTTGGCCGGATGCGGAAGCCCGGCGCGTTATTTTTTGTCATATGTTAAATGTTGACATTTTGTGCAATTCAGCTGTGACAAAATTCCCAATAGCTGTCAACAAGATTTTTCTACCGCACCGTTTTTCCCTGCCCACAGCCGCGCGGAAAAAATTCGCATCCCCTGCGATGCCTCTTCGACCCGGCTCCACCACAAGGTTCCCAACGTTCTGGAGTAAAAACCGCCGCTCTCTCCCGCTGATATGACAGTAAAGGGGAAGCGCACGCCGGAATTCACGCGTTTCGCCCCCAAGGGCACGGGACGCGTCGATGTTTCTGCGGTGGAACGCTCAACCCGGCCCAGGAGATTTTCAGCGGCGTCAGCCTCCTGGACCTGCGTCCAGACGTTCCCATCACGTTCAGCCTCTCGGGCCGGGCCTTCAAAAAATACGGCCTGACCGGGAAGGTGGCCGGAGCTTTCCCCGGCACAACGGAGCCAGGGCCTTCGCGGCCAGGTTCAGCATCCACAAACAACCTCCCGTGAAAAATATCCCGCAATTTTTTATTGACATCCGCCGGGCCCGGGGCTACTCACATTTCAACACGGAGTTTTACGTCATGTCCCGATTTGTTCCCGCCACCGCTTCCTCGTACGCCGCCGGCTTCAGCTGGTATTTTTTTGCGTACTTTACCGAAGCCTGTGGTCGGGAACTTCGCTGACGTTCATTGTCCGCAAGTTCAAAGGGCCGCAGGCATACCACCTGCGGCCCTTTTTTGTTTTCGGCCGCAGGCGGGCTGTCCGCAAAAACATGCTGACACACAACAAGAAAGGAGTTTCCCATGTACCTCGGCAAAAAAGTCCGTCTGGAGCGCATCATCAATCGTGAGAACGGCCGCACCATCATCGTGCCCATGGACCACGGCGTCACCCTCGGCGCGGTGGAGGGCCTGATCGACATGCGCGAGGCCGTCAACGACATGGCCATGGGCGGCGCGGACGCGGTGCTCATGCACAAGGGCCTGGTGCGCTGCTCCCACCGCAACGCGGGCAAGGACGTGGGCCTCATCGTCCATCTTTCCGCCTCCACGGCCCTCTCGCCCTGCGGCAACACCAAAACCCTGGTGGGCACCGTGGAAGAAGGCATCAAGCACGGCGCGGATTGCGTCTCCGTGCACATCAACCTGGGCGACCCCAACGAGCGCCTGATGCTCACCGACCTGGGCCGGGTGGCCGAAGCCTGCGACAACTGGCACATGCCCCTGCTGGCCATGGTTTACGCGCGCGGCCCGCAGGTGAAGAACAGCTACGATCCCGAAGTGGTGGCCCACTGCGCCCGCGTGGGCGTGGAGCTGGGCGCGGACATCGTCAAGGTGCCCTACACCGGCGACATCGAGAGCTTCTCCGACGTGGTTTCGGCCTGCTGCGTGCCCGTGGTCATCGCGGGCGGCGAACGCATGGAATCCACCCGCCAGATTCTGGAAATGGTCCATGATTCCCTCAAGGCGGGCGGCGCGGGCATTTCCGTGGGCCGCAACGTCTTCCAGCATCCCAACCGCGTGAATCTGGTCAAGGCCCTGCGCTCCATCGTGCACGAGGACGCCGACGTGGATCAGGCCCTCAAGGTCGTGGGAGAGTAGGCTCCATGTCCCGCATCTATTTCCGTTGCGCGCCCTTTGACAAAGGGCAGGTCACCCTGGCTCTGGAATCCGGCGTGGACGGCGTCATCGTGCCGCGCGACCATGTGGAGCGTGTGGCGGCGCTGTCGCGCTGCCCGGTCTGGGCCGACGAGGACGTGGCCGTGGCGGCGCTCACGGTCAAGGCTGACGAGGAGGCCGTGCTGGCCCGCCTCAAAAACGGCGAACGCGTGGTGCTGGCGCGCGGCTGGGAGGTCATTCCGGTCGAGAATCTGCTGGCCCAGAGCGACGCGGTGCTGGCTGAAGCCGGGAGCCTGGACGAGGCCCGCCTGGCCGCGGGTATCCTGGAGCGCGGCGTGGACGGCATCGTGGTGCGGCCCGAAGCTCTCGGCGAGCTCAAGGCCATCGTGGCCCAGTGCAAGCTCTCCCAGGGCCGCGAGCATCTGCTGCCCGGCGTGATTACCCGCGTGGAGCCCGTGGGCCTGGGACACCGGGTCTGCGCGGACACCCTCTCCCTGCTGCGCCGGGGCCAGGGCATGCTGGTGGGCAATTCCAGCGCCTTCACCTTTCTGGTGCACGCCGAAACCGAGCACAACGAATACGTGGCCGCACGGCCTTTCCGGGTCAATGCAGGAGCCGTGCACGCCTACACGCGCCTGCCCCACGACAAGACCACCTATCTGGGCGAACTGCGCGCCGGGCAGGAAGTGCTCATCGTGGGCGCGGACGGCGAAACCAGCGGGGCGACCCTGGGCCGGGTCAAGATTGAGGTGCGGCCCATGCTCCTGATCGAAGCCCGGGTGGAATGCGAGGGCGGCACCAAAACCGGCGCCATCTTCCTCCAGAACGCGGAAACCATCCGGCTCACGGGCCCGGACGGCACGCCGCTGAGCGTGGTAGGCCTCAAGCCCGGCGATACGGTGCTCTGCCGCATCGACGAGGCGGGCCGTCATTTCGGCATGCGCGTGCGCGAAGAAATCCGGGAGGTCTAGGGGCATGGACGACGCCAAGGCACATTGGCCCCAGGGCCGGGATACGGAAAACGGAATGGAGGACGCGCAACGCCTGGCCGCCATCCGCAAGGAAATCGACAGCGTGGATCTGGAGCTGCTCCGGCTTTTCAACCGCCGCGCGGACCTGAGCCTGGAAGTGGGCCGGATCAAGGCCACGGAGCCGGGCATAATCTTCAAGCCGTTGCGCGAGCGCGAAGTGCTCGACGGCCTGGCGGCCAAAAATCCCGGCCCCCTGCCGGAGGAACATCTGCGGGCCATCTGGCGGGAGATCTTCTCTTCCTCGCGCGCCCTGCAACGCCCGCAGAACGTGGCCTATCTGGGGCCGGAAGGCACCTTTTCCTATTTCGCGGGCGTGGAATATCTGGGCCACGCGGCCAGCTTTCACCCCTGCGGAGACATTACCCAGATTTTCGAGGAGGTCAGCTCCGGCCAGTGCGAACTGGGCGTGGTGCCCCTGGAAAATTCCCTCCAGGGCACGGTGGGCGTGAGTTTTGACCTTTTCCTCAAGCACGAGGTTTTCATTCAGGCCGAGCTTTTTTCGCGCATTTCGCACTGCCTGCTGAGCAACGCCCCGGCCCTGGCCGCCGTGCGCACGGTCTATTCCCACCCGCAGCCCCTGGCCCAGTGCGGCGGCTGGCTGCGCGCGCATCTGCCGGGCGCAGCCCTGATCCCGGTGGAATCCACGGCCGCGGCGGCACAGCGCGCGGCGGGCCAGCCGGACGCGGCGGCCATAGGCCACGGCAAACTGGCCGACATGCTCGGTCTGGGCGTGCTGGCCCGGCGCATTGAGGACGAGCCCGGCAACTGGACGCGTTTTGTGATCATCGGCCCCAAATCGGCCCAGCCCGGCCAGAGCGGCATGGCGCCCCGGCCCATGCCCGGCCACACCGGCGCGGACAAAACCTCCCTGCTCTTCACCCTGCCGGACAAGGCCGGTTCCCTTTCCACGGTGCTGGACCTGCTGGCCGGAAATGACATCAACATGCGCAAGCTGGAATCCCGCCCCCTGCGCGGCCAGTGCTGGAAATACGTCTTTTTCGCTGATGTGGAGAGCGATCTGGAAGACCCGCGCCACGCCGCCCTGCTGGAGCGGCTGCGCAACGCCTGCACCAGCTTCCGCATCCTGGGCAGCTATCCCACCGGCCCGCAGCTGGACCGCATGAGTCTCAGCGGGGACGACGCTTCCGACGAACAAGGTATGTAAGACCATGCTTCAAAACACAGATCAGACTTCAGTCGTTACGGTCACGGCCCCGGCCTCCAAATCCCTGTCCCACCGCTACCTCATCGGCGCGGCCCTGGCCGGGGGCGAATCCACGGTGCGCCACACCTTGGAAAGCGCGGACCTGGAATGCACCAGAGCTATTCTTTGCGGCGCGGGCGCACGCATGGAAGCGCTCGACGCCTCCGGCAACGGGGCGGGAAACAACAGCGGCGGCTGGCGGGTTCAGGGACTGGGCGGCGCGCCGCGCGGCGGCCGGGGGCGCCCCCTGGATTGCGACGTGCGCGAATCCGGCACCACCTGCCGCCTGCTCACGGCCGTACTGGCCGCCGGTGAAGGTCTGTTCCGCGTCCACGGTTCAAAACGCATGCACGAGCGCCCCATCGGCGACCTCACCGACGCCCTGACCCGGCTGGGCGCGGGCGTGGCCTTTGAGGGCAAACCCGGCTGCCCGCCCCTGCTGCTTCAGGCCCACGGGCTGAACCCCGCCCTGGCCGACGGCATAATCCACCTGGGCATGGATATGTCCAGCCAGTATTTTTCCGGCCTGCTGCTGGCCGCGCCGTTCTGCGCCACGCCGCTCAGCGTGGAGCTGGCCGGGCGCAAAGCCGTGTCCTGGCCCTATGTGGGCCTGACCCTGCAATGTCTGACGGATTTCGGCATCAGCTTCAGCGTGGAAACGCGCAAGAACGAGGCCGCCCCCTGGCAGACCCTGCCGGAAGGAGACTGGCGCGATCTGGCCGAGGCCCGCCCCGGCTGCCTGCGCGTCACTATGCGGCCCGGCGCATACCGGCCCGGCGACTATACGGTGGAGGGCGACTGGTCCGGCGCGTCCTATTTTCTGGCCGCGGGGGCCCTGGGCCGCAGGGCCGTGCGTGTGCGGGGCCTGCGTGCCGACTCTCTGCAGGGCGACCGCGCCATGCTGAGCATCCTTCAGAAAATGGGCGCGCGTCTGGAGGTGGAGCCCGACGCGGTCACGGTGTACCCCTCCGAACTGCACGGCGTGGCCCTGGACATGGGCTCCTGCCCGGACCTGGTGCCCACGGTGGCCGTGCTGGCCGCCTTTGCCAAGGGTTCCACGCGCATCAGCAACGTGGCCCATCTGCGGATCAAGGAGTCGGACCGCATCAACGCCCCGGCCACGGAACTGGCCAAGACGGGCGTGACCGTGGACGAACTTTCGGACGGCATGCTGGTCAGCGGGACAGGGGGAACGGGGGGCATGGGCGGACGCCTCCGCAACAGGCCCGCCGCGCCGCGTCTGCCCGAAGGCGCGACGCTTTCCGCGCATAACGACCACCGCATGGCCATGTCCCTGGCCCTGCTGGGCCTGCGCGATCCCGGCCTGCGCGTGCGCGAGCGCCTGGACGACCCCACAGTGGTGCGCAAGTCCTTCCCGCAGTTCTGGGACGTCTGGAGCCGACTGCAATGAGCCCGAGCAAAAACCTCCCCGGCGCGGCTACCCCCGCCAAAACCGTCATCATCGGGGCGACCGGACGCATGGGGGCCATGCTCTGCGCCAGGTCCCGGGCCGCCGGACTGACTGTGGCGGGCGCGGATCAGCCCCTGACGCCGGAGATTCTGGCCCCGGCCTGCGCCGGGGCGGACCTGGCCCTGATCTGCGTGCCCGCCGCCGTGTTCGAGGACGTGCTGTTGCGCGTCCGCCCACATCTGCCGTCAAATACAGTGCTGGCCGACATTACCTCGGTCAAGGAACACCCCCTGCGCCAGATGGAGCGGCTCTGGCCCGGCCCGGTGGTGGGCACCCATCCCCTTTTCGGCCCCCAACCCGAGCCGGATGCGGATCAGCCCGTGGCCGTGATTCCCGGCCGCAACGCCACGGATAAAGATCTGGCCCTGACCGAGGGCTTTTTCACGGCCCTGGGCTGCCGAACCTTCCAGACCACGGCGGAAAAGCACGACCAGGCCATGGCCCGCATCCAGAACATGAACTTCATCACCAATCTGGCCTATTTCGCCCTGCTGGCCGGGCAGGATGACCTGCTGCCCTTTCTCACCCCGTCCTTCCGCCGCCGCCGGAACGCGGCGCGCAAGATGCTCACCGAGGACGCGCAGCTCTTCGCCGGTCTGTTCGAGGCCAATCCTCACAGCCACGAGGCCGTGCGCCGGTACCGCCAGATGCTCAATCTGGCCGCGGCCGGAGACATCGACCTGCTCTGCCGCCGCGCTCAGTGGTGGTGGCGGGACGGCGCGGCCTAGGGGCTCTTGACACTAGACGAGATGGGCTTTGAAATTGTTCCGAAGGCGGGCAACAGACAGGCAATGTTTGAAAGGCCCCGGCCCCCGCAAGAGGGACCGGAGCCTTTCAAACATTGTCTACCAGGCATAGGCCTGCGGCGCTTCTCCGCCCGGGCCGGGCCAGATTTCGTCGAGCGCGCGAAGCGTGTCGGCGTCAAGCGCGACATCCAGCGAACAAAGGGCGGACGTCAGTTGCTCCAGAGTGCGCGGGCCGACAATCGGCGCGGCCACAACCGGGTTATGGAGCAGCCAGGCCAGAGCGACGTCGGCCGGGCGTTCGCCCAAATCGTCGCACAGGGCTTCGTACTTCTCAAGCCGGGGACGGCAGCGCTCAACGGCCTGCCGCATTTCCGGAGCCGCGCGGCGGCCGTCCCTCACCCCCCGCAGGACTCCGCCCAGCAGCCCGCCGCCCAGCGGGCTCCACGGAAGCAGGCCCAGACCGTAATAACGGCACGCCGGAATCACTTCCAGTTCCACATTGCGCACCGCGAGATTGTACAGGCTCTGCTCGGCGACCAGGCCCATGAAACGGCGCGAGCGGGCCTCGGCCTGGGCCGTGGCGATGTCCCATCCGGCGAAGTTGCTGCTGCCGATATACAGGACCTTGCCCTGCCGGACCAGAAGCTCCATGGCCTGCCAGATCTCTTCCCACGGAGTCAGCCTGTCGATATGGTGCATCTGGTACAGGTCGATGTGATCGGTCTTCAGTCTTCGCAGGCTGTCTTCGCAGGCCTTTCTGATGTGGCAGGCGGACAAACGCCGGTCGTTGGGCCCCAGATCCATGGGCTGATAGACCTTGGTGGCCAGCACGATCCGGTCGCGCCGACCGCTTTTCTCAAGCCAGCGCCCGATAATTTCTTCGGAGATGCCGAAGCCTTTTTCCATATCGGGGCGTTGCGGGCCGCCATAGACGTTGGCGGTGTCAAAAAAATTGATGCCGGATGCCACGGCCTCGTCCATGATTCTGAAAGCCACGGCTTCGTCCGTCACAAAACCGAAATTCATGGTTCCGAGACAAAGGCGGCTGACCTTCAGGCCGGAACGTCCAAGCTGCGCGTATTGCATGTTGTTTTCTCCCTATATTGCGTTTTATAGTTAAGAACATGACGCGTTCCCCCGGTGGAACAGACAAAGCCGTCCCGCACCGGCAAAAGGAAAATAAGCAGCAACATAATACATGTAAAATACTTATATTTTATCATAATTAATGCTTTAAAAGCATACTTTAAATTATGGCTGCTTTCGCGGATGGAGAAAAAATTACCATGGATATAAAAGTATTGCGGTATTTTCTGGCGCTTGCCAAAGAGGAAAGCGTCACCGGAGCGGCAAAATATCTGCATCTGACGCAGCCCACGCTCTCCAGGCAGCTCAGCGAACTGGAAGATGAGCTCGGCACGGCGCTGTTCATCCGCGGCAGCCGCAGGATCACCCTGACGGATGAAGGCATGCGCCTGCGCAAACGCGCGGAGGAAATTCTGGAGCTTGTGCGGAAAACCGAAGCCGAATTCCAGGCTCCGCCGGAAGGCGTCAGCGGGGATATCTATATCGGCGGCGGTGAAACCCATGTCATGGGATGTCTCGCCGAGGTCATAAAGACACTGCAGCAAAAATACCCCCGAATATGCGTTCATATCTTCAGCGGCGACGCCGATGCCGTGACGGAGCGGATTGACAAGGGCTTGCTTGACTTCGGCCTGTTAATTGAACCGGCCAATACAAGCCGCTATGAATCCCTGCTGCTTCCGGCAACGGATACCTGGGGCGTGCTGATGCGCAGGGACAGCCCGCTGGCGGAACAGAAATCCGTACGCCCCGAAGACTTGTGGGAGTTGCCGCTCATTCCCGCAAGCCAGCGGCTTGTCGATGACAGACTCTCAAAATGGATCAGACGCGACGTGAAAAAGCTGCATATTGTCGCCACGTATAATCTGCTTTTTAATGCAACGATCATGGTTGAAAAAGGCATCGGCTACGCCCTGGGCATTGACAGGCTCGTGAATACGACGGGAAACAGCAACCTCTGCTTCAGGCCGTTTGATCCGGCCCTGACCGTTGAGGTGAATTTTGTATGGAAACGCTACCAACTGTTTTCAAAACCCGCCGAGCTGTTTTTGCAACGTCTGAAAAAAACCTTCGGGTAATGAGCAGTCTACGGCAGGGAGGAACGAAAACAAAGAGATATGCGAGAGCGCGCAAAGGTTCAGCGCCGCCCGTATTTCCATTGCGGCGAAGCGGATTGAGCGGGCCTTGCCCCTGACCGCCGCGCGGAAAAGCCTTCTTCCCCGCCGCCTTGCGCCGTCACACGCTTCGTGGCAGAACAGCGTATCCGGTTCCGCTTCGGCCGAACCGCAAAAATGCCTTTCGCACGGCGGTTCGCAGCCCGCGCGGCGAGCTCCGTTGCTGGGATCTCATGAAATATATTCTGCGCCACATCAAACTCATTGTCTGCTGCATCATCATCCTGGGTTTCGCCTGCGTCACGCTGGAAAGCCACCGCGCCTACAAGCAGGTTTTCGACCACAACATCCGCAGTATCTCGGAACTCGGTTCCCTGACCATCTACCATGAAATCGACAAGGCCTTGAGCATGCCCGTGGCCGTCTCCCTGTCCATGGCCAACGACAGTTTCCTGCGGGCCTGGCTTGAGGAGGAGCAAAAGCGCCCCGGCGACGCCGCCCATATTCGGCAATTACAGAATTACCTGGCGGGACTGCAAAAAAAATTCAAATACAATTCCGTCTTTGTTGTTTCCGAAGCCAGCCGGACCTATTTTCACTATGAAGGCAAATCCGGCAAAACCATCTCCCCGCGCAACGCCCGCGACACCTGGTACTACGACTTTTTGAAAAGCGGCCGCCTCTACGGCCTGGACGTGGACCGGGACGAAGCGGACCACAATGCGCTCACGGTCTTCGTCAACTGCCGCGTCGACGACGACAACGGCAAGCTGCTGGGCGTCCTGGGCGTGGGTATGAAGATGCACCGCCTCCAGGACATCCTGACTTCCTATGAACGGCGTTTCGCGCTCAAGGCCTTTCTGGTCAACGACGTGGGCGTGATCCAGGTTGCCTCGGACAGCGCGCTGATTGAAAACCGCAATCTCTTCGCCACACCGCCGCTGTCCGAACTTAAGGACAAACTGCTCGGGCACAAGGATGAAACCGAGGGGCGCTGGTCCGGCTTGGGCTCCCGGAACATCTGCATGCTGTCCCGTTATGTGGACACCCTAGGCTGGTACCTGATTGTGGAAAAGGACACCTCCCCGCTCCGGAGCGCCTTCAGAGTGCAGCTGATCCAGAGCGCGGTCACGGCCCTGCTGGTGATCGCCGCCGTTCTGCTGCTCATTTCCTATCTCATGAACCGCCACGGCAAGATGCTGGAAAAACTCGCGGTCACGGACAAACTGACCTCCCTGCCCAACCGGGGCGCGCTGGGCGACATCATCAGCCGGGAGGTGGAGGCCGCCCGCGACTGGAAGCGGACCTGCCACGCCTTTCTGTTCGATGTGGATTTCTTCAAGCAGATCAACGACCGGCACGGGCACCTGGCCGGTGACCGCGTGCTGGTGCTGGCGGCCCGGCTGGCCCGCGAAAATGCGGGCGAAGACGGCATGGTGGCGCGCTGGGGCGGCGATGAGTTCTTCGGCCTGCTCCATGCCGACGCGGAGGAAAGCCGCGCCCTGCTGGAGCGGCTGCTGGCCGCCATGCGCGAGCACCCGGAACTCAGAAAATGGGGCGTCTCCCTGAGCATCGGCGTCACTCGCATTAAGGAGACGGACGATATGGACAGTCTGGTCTCGCGCGCGGACGAGGCCCTGTACCGCTCCAAAAAAGACGGCCGGGACCGTCTCTCCTTTATCTGATCCTTTTCGGCGTTGCCGCCGCATGCCTGCGCGCGGCGCTTTCCACGGCCTCGCTTTCGCGCAGCAGCAGCGTCAGGCCCAGCGAGGCCAGCAGGCTCACGCCGAAAATGACGTCCGAGGCGGCGTAGCTGCCGGTGAGGTCATGGGAAAGTCCCATGACGGGAAATCCCGCGCTGCGCAGAATGATGAAGATGGAAATAAACTTGTAGGACGGCAGAAAATTGCCGTTGCCGAAAAAGTAGGAAACCACGGCGGGCAGAATGGTCCACAGGCCGCCGATGCAGCCGCCGAAGCTCAGGCTGAAAGCCGTCATGCTCCAGATGCCGGGCGGCAGAAAGCAGAGGCCCAGGCTCGCCGCACTGCATAGCATGACCAGACGCGCGGCGAAAAGCGGGGTGAACCGGTCGCAGACCCAGCCCCAGGCGTATTTGGCCAGGGCCGCAAACAGCGCCGCGGCGCAGGCCAGCAGCATGGCCGTGTACGCCTCCAGCCCCAGATCCGCGAAACGCGGCTTCATCTGGCTCATAATCGACGAACCGGCCATAAGGGCCATGCCGAAGGCCAGGCCTAGGAACCATGCTCGCGGCTCGTGCAGCATGCCGGAAAACGAAACCTCTGCGGGAGGCCGCCTGGGACGCCGGGGCTCGCGCCGCCTGCCGTCGGGATACAGATGCATGACCCGGGGCGTGTCGCGCACCAGAAACCAAGCCAGGGGAGCCAGAGCGCAGGTCAGCAGGCCCAGAACCAGATAGGCCGTGCCCGCGTCAAAATGCCGGATCAGCACCAGGCTCAGAAACGGCAGCGCCACACCGGAAAGGGACGTCCCCGCGTTGGCCAGGCCGAAGGCCCGGCCCCGGTAATGATGAAACCAGTTGTTCATAAGGGCGTTGCCCACCACCCCGCCGCAGAACTGGGTGCAGACCCAGGCGATGGTGAACAGCAGGGTATAGAGCAGGATGTTCCCGGTAAGGCCCATGACCGCCGTGGCAGCGCCGCCCGCCAGCGCCCCCAGGGCCATGAGCCGCCGCAGGGAGCAGCGGGCGGAAACCGCGGCGGCCAGAGGCATGGCCAGTTGCCCCATAAGCGCGGCAAAGCCCATACTGAGATTGAGTCCCGCCCGTGTCCAGCCGTGGACCTCGCACAAGGGTTCCATGAAGGCGTTCATGCAGTAAAGCACGCTGCCCTGCAGCATAAAGTTGCCGCCCATGGAAAGCAGGCTGATCTTCCATCCGTAAAACACGCTTCTCCCCCGTGCCGCAGCCGTGTTGCGAGCTCGCCGCGCGCCGTTTCAGCATTCCCCGAACACGAGCTCATTGCCCACCAGCACGCCGACGACGCTGATGTCGCGCAGACGCCGGGGGGCCACGGCCAGCGGGTTTTCGGCCAGAATGGTCATATCCGCCAGCTTGCCAGGCTCAAGGCTGCCCTTGATCCGCTCCTCGTGAAACTGCCAAGCCCCCCAGGTGGTCACGCTGCGCAGGGCCTCCAGAACCGGAATTGTTTGCTCTTCTCCCAGCACGCGGCCCGAAGCGGTGCGCCGGTTGACGGCCGACCAGACCGAAAGCAGCGGGTCCATGGGCGTCACGGCGGAGTCGTTGTGATTGGTAAAGGGAATCCGCCGTTCAAGGGCGCTGCGCAGGGGGTTGATGCGCCCGGCCCTGTCCGGGCCGAGAAAAATCTCGTGATGCCTGTCCCCCCAGTAATAGGTATGCACCACAAAGAAGGAGGGCACCACGCCCAGCCGCCTGATGCGGTCCAACTGGTCCTCGCGCGCGGTCTGGCAGTGAATGATGATATGACGCCTGTTCACGTCGGGCAGGGCTTTCTGGGCCTGCTCATAGGCCTCCAGCACGTCGTCGATGGCCGCGTCGCCGTTGGCATGCACGGCGACCTGCCAGCCCTTTTTGTGGTAGCCCGTGATCAGCTCCGCCAGGGCCGCGCGCGTATGGATGGCATAGCCGCGCCACTGGCCGGGAAGCCCGGCGTCGAGAAGCTTATGGTAGGGATTGCTTAGATAGCCCGTGTAGCCCTGGATGCTGCCGTCCTGAAAGAGCTTGACCGCGCCCAGGCTGAGTTTGCCGTCACCGGTCAGCCAACCGCCCGGCGCCGGGTCGCGCGGGGCCAGACTGAAGTCGAACAGGCCGTGCTTGGGCAGAAGCTGTACCCGGTTTCTGATGATGCCCGCCGCATGCGCCTTGAAATAATTGTGCCACATGGCCGTGGTCACGCCGCCGTCATGGGCTGTGGTCACGCCCTTGGCCAAGTAGTCCTCGCAGGCCCGGCGGGCTGAAATCAGCCACAGTTCGCCGGTCATGGCCGGAGCCGCCTCCAGCACCCTGTCCATGGCCGCGGGCTCCTCCACAAGGCCGGTCAGGGCCCGGTCCGGCCCCCGCCGGAACAGCCCGCCCGCCGGGTCCGGCGTGTCCGGGCCGATGCCCGCCGCGGCCAGGGCCAGACTGTTGCACAAGGCCGAATGCCCGGAAATGTGCCGCAGAAACAACGGATGCTCCGGCACAAGGGCGTCCAGCTCCGCCAGGCTGAAGTGGCGCTTTTCAGCCAGGCCCGTATCATCGTACCCCGCGCAGAGCAGCCATTCGCCCTTGGGCGTTTCCACGGCTCCGGCCCTGATGCGCCCGGCCAGTTCCGCCAGGGTCTTCAGACTGCCGATGGGCGCGGCAAAGGCGTCCAGATACAGGGCGTTATACATGCCCGCGCGCATATAATGGCTGTGGCAGTCGTAAAAGCCGGGCAGCATGGTCCGTCCCTTGAGGTCCACGAGCCGCGTGTCCGGGCCGCGCAGGGGAGCCACGTCATCCGGTCCGCCCACCGCCGCGATTCTGTCGCCGCGCACGGCCAGGCAGGAGGCCGTGGAAGCGCGCGAGTCCATGGTCAGGATGGTTCCGTTATGATAGATATGGGTGGCGGCAGGCATAGCGCGTCCTTCTGTTTTTTTAGGGTAGTGGCGGCCTCAGCTCCGGGCCGCGGCTTTTTTCCATTCCTTGCGCAGCAGATTGAACAGGATGAACAGGCTGATGCACAGAAAAACGGCGCACACCGGCCGGGTGAGAAAGACCGTGTAGTCATTGTCGGAAATACTCAGGGCGCGGCGAAAATTGGTTTCAATGATGCCTGAGAGGATCATGGCCAGCAGCAGCGGGGCCAGCGGAATGGAAGCCTTGGTCATGATCCAGCCCAGGATGCCGAAGACCGCCATCACCCCCAGATCGAAATTGGAATTATTCAGGGCGTAGCCGCCCACCACACAGAGCGTGGTGACCAGCGGCATGAGGATGCCGCCGGGGATGCTCACGATTTTTGAAAACACCCGTACCGAAGCCATGCCCAGAACCAGCATGAAGACATTGGCCAGGAGCAGGGAAATGAAGATGCTGTAGACCAGGGCACCCTGCTCCTGAAAAAGCAGCGGACCGGGCGTCATGCCCTGGATCATCAGCGCGCCCAGAATGACGGCGGTGACCACGTCGCCGGGAATGCCCAGGGTCAGTAGGGGAATGAGCGCCCCGCCGGTCACGGCGTTGTTGGCCGACTCCGTGGCCGCGAGCCCCTCTATGGCCCCGTTGCCGAAGGCTTCCGGATGCCTGGAATTGCGCTTGGCCTCACTGTAGGCCGCGAACGAGGCCGTTCCCGAGCCCGTGGCGGGCACAATGCCGATAAAGGTGCCGATCAGCGAGCCGCGCAACAGCGCGCTTCTGTTGGCCCAGATTTCCGCAAGGGAGATGCCCTTTCTGGAAATGTTCACAGCCGAAAGACGCTTGCCGCGAAAGACGTCCTCGCAGGTGAGAAAAACCTGCGAAAGCGCGTACAAGCCCACCAGAGCCGGGATCAGCGACACGCCGTTGATCAGGTTGGCGGAATCAAAGGTCAGGCGCAGATTGCCGGTGAGCGGATCCATGCCCACCATGGCGATGAGCAGGCCGAGGCAGGCCGCGATGCAGCCCTTGAGCAGCGCGCCCTCGGACAGGGTCGCCACGATGGTCAGGCCGAAAATGCCCAGGGCGAAATACTCCGGCGCGCTGAAATTCAGGGCGAAGCGCGCGAGCTGCGGGGCCACCCCGGCCAGGATGAAGCAGGAAAACACGCCGCCGATAAAGGAAGCCACGGTGGTCATTTCCAGGGCGCGCAGCGATTCCCCCCTGGCGGTCAGCCGTGGGCCTTCAAGCATGGTGGCCGCGGCCGCCGCTGTGCCCGGCGTGCTGACCAGAATGGCCGTGATGGAACCGGCGTAAATGGCCCCGCAGTACATACCGAGCAGGGAGGAAAAGGCCACCACCGGGGGCAGCCCGAAGGTCAGGGGGATGAGCAGGGCCACGCCCATGACGGCCGTGAGCCCCGGCAGGGCTCCGAACACGATGCCCAGCGCCACGCCCAGAAGATTCGCCAGCAGCGCCTCAAAGCCGCACGCCGCGGCCAGTGCCGAAAGGAAAGTATCCATAGGCTCAGCCTCAGGGAAGCGGGACGTTAAACAAAAGGGCGAAGACCAGGTACAGAAAAGCGGTCATCAGGCCCGCGATCAGCAGGATGCGCCAGGGGCTGCGATAGCCTGTGAGCACCTGGGCCAGCACCAGAAAAACCAGGGTGGCGGAACAGAAGCCCGTGCCGCCCGGCCAGAGCGCGTCATAGGCGTATTCGCCAAGCCCGACAAAGCCCGCCACATAGCCGAGCACCAGCAAAATCATCAGCAGCACTTTCAGCAGCACCGGGCGCTCCGGCCACGAGGCCCGGCCCCGGACCAGAAAACTGCGGACCAGCAGGATGCAGGCCAGAACAGCCAGCAGTACGGTGACGCCCGTGGGAAAGGAGGCCGGTCTGAAAAACTCGGCCGACGCGGATTCCGGCAAAAGGCGGATCTGTTGCCAGGCCACGGCGCAGATCACCAGAAGAGCCAGGGCGATGAAAAAATCCGTTTTGTTTTTCATGGGGCCTCCCGTATCCGGCGGCATACCTGGGCGGGAACGGCGGGACGCGGGTCTTCCTTGCCGCGTCCCGTTCTTCGCGCGGGGCGCGCCCGGCGCGAAGGATCAGTCCAGCGATTTGCGCCCGGCCAGCACGTCGTCCACCAGGGCGGAACCGGCCGCGATGACCTCGCCGAATTCCTTGGGCGGCAGATAGTCCACGGACAGGCCGATCTTCTTGAACCTGGCGATGACGTCGGGATCGGCCAGGGCCTTTTGCAACAAGGGCTGCAAAGCGGCGATGCGTTCGTCCGGCACCTTTCCGGAGGCCACCAGGCCGTGCCACGAACCCATATCGATCCATTGCTCGTCTTCCGGACTCAGCCTGTCGGCGTAAATCTCGCGGAAGGTCGGCGTGTCCGGCAGCGACGGATGACGGGTCTTCCGGGTGACGGCAATGGTGGCGAAGTCGCCCGATTCCACATAGGGCAGCACATTGGTGGGCACCTGGAATCCGGCCGTGATGTGTTTGCCGAGCAGGGCCGTGGAGACCTCATGTCCGCTGCCGTAGGCCGCGTGCCGGACTTTCAGGCCGTTGTGGAAGCGTTGCAGAAGCTTGGTCAGGTAGAGGCGCTGGGTGGTGATGGCCCCGGTGCTGCCGTAGACTATATCGGCGGGATTCTTTTGCGCGGCCTCGATAAAGGCCGGAAAATCTTTCAGGCCCGAGGCCTTGTTGACGGAAAAAGTCAGCTCCATGACCGTGATCTGGGCCACGGGCTTGAAGTCTTTTTCCGTAAAGCCCACATTGGTCAGCTTGGGCGTGGTGCACAGCCCGCCGAATGCGGGAAAACACAGCGTATAGCCGTCGGGCCGGGCGCGCAGCATGTCGTTGAGGCCGATGGCCTGCGCACCGCCGGGTTTGTTGATCACATTGATGGTGATCTTGAATTCTTTCTGGAAATACTCCGCCAGGATGCGGCTGGCGATGTCCACCGCGCCGCCGGGACCGAAGGGCACGATGATGTTCAGGGGCCGGTCTTGGGGGTAGTCGGCGCGGGCCTCGGACGCAAGGCCCGACAGGCAGACGCCGAGCGCGAGACAGACGGCAAGGATGAGTTTTCTCATAACTACTCCAGCGTTGAGGTTGAAGCAGTTTCATCAAGATCCATGCCAGGAATGCGCCGTTCGTGAAAAAAGGCGCAGCAGCGGGCCGCGGGCGGGACCAAGGCTGTTCAGGACAGTTCTTACGGCGATTTTTGTAACAGTTCTTATGCAAATATGTAACAAAAGTGCTACAGTCTGCGGCGCGGCAGGCCCGCGCTTCAAGGCTGCAGCTTGCGCCAGAGCGTCATCCGGCTGATGCCCAGGCGGCGCGCCGCCGCGCCCAGATCCTGGCCCGTCGCGGCCAGAGCCGTTTCAATGATCTTCCGTTCCAGAGTCCGCATCTGCGTCCGCAGGTCAGCGGCGCAGGCTTCGTCCGGCGGGTTCTCCAAAGCAGGCTCCTGGCCCTGCCAGACGCACGCCAAAAGCTGCGCCCAATCCCGTCCGCCTGCCGCACCCGTATGGTTGGCGATCAGCGCTAGGCGCTCCAGCACGCTGAACAGCTCGCGCAAATTGCCGGGCCAAGCCCGGCGCGTCAGCAGCGGGCCCAGGGCCCGCTCCAGCACATCCGCCGGAGGCGTCGGCCGCAGATCTTTGCGCAACCGGGAAACAGCCATGGCCACAATGTCTTCGGGCCGTTCCCGCAACGGAGGCAGGGTCAGATTGAGCACATTGAGACGGTAGTACAGATCCGTGCGAAAGAGCCTGCGCCGGACAAGATCCTCCAGATCCCGGTTGGTGGCGCAGATCACCCGCACGTCCAGGGGGATGACCTGGGTGCCCCCCACCCGGACGATCTCCCTCTCCTGCAGAACGCGCAACAGGCGCCCCTGCAACAACAGCGGCAGATCACCCACCTCGTCCAGAAAAAGCGTGCCGGTATGGGCCAGTTCAAACATCCCGGCTTTGCCTTGGCGGCGCGCGCCCGTGAACGCGCCCTCCTCATAGCCGAACAGCTCGCTTTCCAGCAGACCTTCGGGAATGGCCGCGCAGTTGACCGCCACAAAGGGGCTTTCCGCGCGACGGCTGCCCGCGTGAATGCTCTGGGCGAAAATTTCCTTGCCCGTGCCCGATTCGCCGCAGATCAGCAGATTGGCGTCCGTGGAGGCATAGAGCGCCGCCAGTTCCTTTACTTGCCGCATGACGGGCGAGCGGGCTTCGATATCATCAAAGGTGTAACGCGCGGTAAAACCGCACGCCTTGAGGCTGCTGCGCAGACGGCCTTCCGCCCGCCGGATGCTTCCGGCGTCGGAAAAGGAAAAGACCAGGCCCGCGCTTTTGCCCTGAACCGCCACGGGCACCCGGTTGACGACCAGGGTCACGCCGCCGATGTCCCGGACCCGCCCCCGCTCGGCCCTGTCCGGCAGCCCTTCGCCGCTCAGAAAGCCGCCGGGAACGGCCGCGCGGATGTCCTTATCCAGCAGGTCTTCGGGCGTTCTCTTGAGCAGTCGGGCGGCGGAGGTGTTCACATGACTTACCGCGCCCTTTTCGTCCAGCACCAGCAGGCCCTCGCTCACGGCATTGAAGACGGCGTGGATGCGCGCCGCGCGCCGCCGCTCGAGCCGCCGGGCTTCCGCGATGGCGGCGGCCTCGCGCAGACAGCGCGCGGCGGTTTCTTCGTCAACTCTGAACTGGCGGGTGGGAAAGCCCAGGGGAGCCACAAAATCCCGCACATAGGTGCCGCCCACCACCAAGTCCACGGAACCCGGTTCAAGCTCTGCGGCCATATCGCGCGCCTCCGCGCGGGAACGGAAAAGGCACTCGCGAATCTCCATGCCCAGAACCCCGGCCACGCAATCCACATCCCGCAGGGGCCCGGCGTAACGGAACCAGGCCACCCGCCGAACCTTTCCAACATCGGGCAACAGCAGGCGCAAGAGATCCATGGCCGTCATTTCAATGGCTACCACGGGCACGGCCGTATGCCGCTTCAAAAAGGCAACATTGATGCTGCGGCTCAGAAAGACGTCGCAGTCGTCGGGCGGCGTGGCCCGCGCCACGGCCACAGCCGCGTCCTCCTGTCCCACGACCACGCGCAGGCGGCAGCCCATGCGCCGGGCAATGGGCGTGAATACCGCGCCCATTTCCGGATACGGCGCGATCAGAATGCAGTGAAAGCCCTTGTCTGTGCCCCCTTCGCCCGCCGTGCTCCTTGGCATGGTCCAGCCCCCTCGGCTATTGGTGCCGCTCCCGTGCAGAATAGTCGCAACCCGCCCGCCAGGCAATGATCAGACCGTCTCCGGCCGGGGCATGCTTCTTGCTATCTTCCCGCTGATCGCCAAAAACGCAACAGCGGGAACGTCATATGTTCGGCAAGCAGCAAGACCCCAGCAGAACGGAAGAAGCCACTCCGAAACGCAGAAACAAACAGCGCCAGGAGGGCAATGTTCCCAAATCCCAGGAGCTGGGCAAAGCCGTGAGCCTTACGGGCGGCCTCATCGCCCTCCATCTCTGGCTCGGCCCCATGACCGAGGAGATCAAGACGCTGTTCCGGCGCTTTCTGGGCCACGCCTGGGAATTCGATCCCAATCCCCAGAACGTCTACACCCTGAGCATCGATTTGACAGTGGAGCTGTGCAAGATCATCCTGCCGATCCTGCTTTTTCTGGGTTTTCTGGCTTTTCTGGCCCAGCGCCTCCAGGTGGGCAAGCTCTGGACCACCAAAGTTTTCAAGTTCAAGTGGCAGCGCTTCAACATCATCAAGGGTCTGAAACAGATGATGTTTTCGCCCCAGACAGCCCTACGCACCATTAAAAGCCTGCTGTTTTCCATCATCCTTGCCCTGATTCCCGGCTATCTCATTTATCAGGAATACCAGAACTTCCTGCCCATGTACTACGCCACGCCCGAAGGCGTGGCCGCCTACATGCTCCAGATGGGCCTCAAGCTGGCCTACTATGCCCTGCTGCCCATCCTGGCCATCGCGGCTTTTGACGTCTGGCAGTCGCGCTTTGCCTACAAGGAAGGCATGAAGATGACCAAGGACGAAGTGAAGGACGAGCGCAAGCAGGCCGAAGGCGACCCGGTCATCAAGGGGCAGCAGCGCCGCAAGATGATGGAAGTGGTCATGAAGCGCATGATGCAGGACGTGCCCAAGGCCGACGTGGTGGTGACCAACCCCACCCATATCGCCGTGGCCCTGCGCTACAACGCGCAGGAGGCCCCGGCCCCGGTGGTGCTTGCCAAGGGCGCGGATCACCTGGCCGAAAAAATCAAGGCCGTGGCCCGCGAGCACAACGTGCCCATCCGCGAAAACGTGCCCTTGGCACGCGCTTTGTATAAGGCTGTGGAAGTGGGCGACATGGTCCCCGAAGAACTGTACAAGGCCGTGGCCACTGTGCTGGCCAGCATTTGGAAGCTCAAGCCAACCATGCGGCAGAATTAAATTTATTTGCGGGGCTCCCCGCCCACAGAACATGACGAGGTGTCAGAAAAATGGCGACGACCGGACTTCCGCAAATTGATTACAGCCGCTTCTCCAAGCACGGCGAACTTATGCTGGCGGCGGGCGTGGTGGTTATCCTGTTCGTCATGCTGGTGCCGCTGCCCACCTTTTTTCTGGACATCATGCTCTGCGTGAGCATTTCCATCTCGCTGCTGGTGCTGGTCACCACCATGTTCATGACCTCGCCCCTGGAGTTCACCATCTTTCCCTCCCTGCTGCTGGTGACTACCCTGCTGCGCCTGGCCCTCAACGTGGCCTCCACCCGCCTGATCCTGCTCAACGGCGATATGGGCGCCGAAGCCGCGGGCAGCGTGATCCGCTCCTTCGGCGAATTCGTGGTGGGCGGCAGCTACGTGGTGGGCGGCGTCATCTTCATGATCATGTTCATCCTGAACAAGAGCGTCATCACCGCGGGCACCACGCGCATCGCCGAAGTGGCCGCGCGCTTCACCCTGGACGCCATGCCCGGCAAACAGATGGCCATCGAGGCCGACCTCAACGCCGGGCTCATCGACGAGGAAGAAGCCAACGACCGCCGCCACGCCCTGCGCAAGGAGGCCGACTTCTACGGCGCCATGGACGGCGCGTGCAAATTCGTTTCCGGCGACGTGAACGCGGGCATGATGATCACCATGGTCAACCTGATCGGCGGCATCATCATCGGCGTGGTCCAGAAAGACATGGACTGGAACACGGCCCTGACCACCTACTCCCTGCTGACCATCGGCGACGGCCTGGTTTCCACCATCCCGTCCATCATCGTTTCCACGGGCACGGGCCTGCTGGTTTCGCGCGCCGCCTCGGAAGCCAAGATGGGCGAGGAATTTCTGGCCCAGCTTACCTTCAACAGCCAGGCCCTGAAAATGGTTTCCGGCGTGCTGCTGGTCTTCGCCCTGGTGCCGGGCCTGCCCACCATTCCTTTCCTGGTGCTCTCCATCCTGCTCTTTATGGTGGCGCGCCTGACTGCCAAGGATGAAGAGGAGGACGCCAAGGCCGACAAGAAGGGAGCCAAGGGCAAGAGCGGCGGCAAGTCCCCGGCCACGGCGGACACCCCCGAGGAAGTGCAGGCCCTACTGCCCCTGGACACCCTGGAGCTGGAAGTGGGCTACGGCCTGATTCCCCTGGTGGACGAGGAACAGAGCGGCAACCTGCTGGCGCGCATCCGCTCCATCCGGCGGCAGTTCGCTCTGGATATGGGCGTGGTCATCCCCTCCCTGCACCTGCGCGACAATCTGCAACTGAAGCCCGGCCAGTACGCCCTGTTGATCAAGGGCAATCAGGTGGCTTCGGCGGAAATCCTGGTGGACCACTTCCTGGCCATGGACCCCGGCAACGTGACCACCAAGATCAACGGCATCGAAACCCGCGAGCCCGCTTTCAACCTGCCCGCCCTCTGGATTCCGGACAGCCAGCGCGAAGAGGCCATGCTGGCGGGGTATACGGTGGTGGACCCGGCCACGGTCATTGCCACCCATCTGACGGAAGTGTTCAAGCGCCATCTGGCCGACTTTCTGGACCGCCAAGCCGTCCAGGGCCTGCTGGACACCGTGGCCAAGCATTCGCCCAAGGCCGTGGAGGATCTGGTGCCCGGCACCATTTCCTTGGGCGGCGTGCAGAAAGTGCTGCAACTGCTGGTGCGGGAAAACGTCAGCATCCGCGACATGCTGACCATTGTGGAGACCTTGGGCGACTTCGGCGGCGGCGTCAAAAATCCGGACATGCTGGCCGAATACGTGCGCGAAAAACTCTCCCGCTCCATTGTGCGGCCCTATCTGGACAGCCAGGGCGTGCTGCCCGTGCTGACCCTCAACGGCAACGCCGAACGCATGGTGCAGGAAGGCATCCGCCAGACCGACAACGGGGCCACCTTTCTTTCGCTCAATCCGGCGGCGGCCCAGCGTCTGGTGCAGAACATCAACTCCGCTGTGGAGAACGCCGTGAATACCGACGGCCAGCCCGTGATCCTGGCAAGTCCCATAGTCCGGCCGCACCTGGCCCAGTTGATCACCCGTTTCCTGCCCACGGTGCCCGTGATTTCCCAGGCGGAAATTCCCTCGGACATCCGCCTGCAGGCCGTGGGCACGGTCAGCGCGGAATAAACCCGCGACGCCGCGACAGATATAAGGCCCGCCCGCACACGCGGGCGGGCCTTTGCCGATCGGCACCATGCGACCGCTTGTCAAAGCGACCGCGCTGCCTATATCTTATGGTAAATCCCCTTACGAGGACCTTATGAAAAACATTCTTGACGCACTGAACGGCAACGGCGGCCTGAAAGCCGGACTCGGAAACGTGGGCGACACGCTCAAAAACACGTTGCAAAATGTCGGCGCGGGCAGCCCGGGCGGCATCGGCGGCCTGCTGGGCTCGGCCGCTCTGGGCGGCCTGCTGGGCGCGCTGTTCACGGGCAAAAGCGCCAAAAAATTCGCCAAGGGCGCGCTTATGGTCGGAGGCACGGCCGCAGCGGGCGCGCTGGCCTGGAACTTCTACAAAAAATGGGCCCAGCCTGGCCAGGCCGGCGGCGCGGACGCGGCTCCGGCGGCGGAAATCCCCGCGCCCCGGACTCAGGGCGCCCTGCCTCCGGCCGAGAACACGGCCCTGCTTCTGCTGGAGGCCATGGTCTTTGCGGCGCGGGCTGACGGCCATATTGACGAAGAGGAAAAATCCCGCATCCAGGACACGGCGGCCTCGCTCTTTCCCGATCAGAGCATGACCGAGCTGCTGGACGGGCTCATGAACAGGCCCATCGACCCGGCGTCCCTGGCGGCCAGGGTGCGCGACCCCGAGGAAGGGCGCGATCTTTACCGCCTTTCCCGCGCGGTGGTGAATGTGGACAATTTCATGGAGCGCAGCTACCTGGACGGCCTGGCCCGGGCCCTGAACATCGGGGCGGACGAACAGGCCCGGCTGGAAAAAGAGACGGAAGCCGCTGTTCAAAACGCCGTTTAGAGCAAGTTCACTTTTTCAAAGTAAATTTGCTCTGGCGGTTGCGTGGGCAGCACCAACTTTGAGAATATTAATTCTTAAAGGTAATCTCTCTTAAATGGTGGAGACAAAAATGCGCGCAAGCCCGCGTGTAACAACGCGGGCTTGCGCGCGGCGGTCTGCGGACGGTCCGGGCCGCTATCCCGCCGCAATGGGCGTCGCATTTTCATACAGGCTGCCCAAATAGGTGCGCAGACGGGCCAAAGCCTGCGCGTGCAACTGTGAAACGCGGCATTCGGTGATGCTCATGACTTCCGCTGCTTCGCGCATGGTCAGCCCATCCGTGTAATAGAGCGAGAGCACCATTTTTTCCCTGGGCGTCAGGCGCGCAAGCAAGCGTTCCATGTGTTCCGCGAGCTCCCGCATGACAGCGGTATGACAGGGCTCATCCGCGCCTCCTGGTCCGTCGGCGGCCAAGCTGTCCTGAATTGCATCCAGCGAAAAAAACTGCCTGGCCTCAAGCGCCTCCATGGCGTAGCGCAACGTGCGCGGCTCTAGCCCGGTCATGCTCAGCAACTCTTCTTCCGTGGCCTGGCGGCCCCGCCCGCGCTCCACCATGCGTCTGGCCTCGTCCAGCCTGCGCATGGCTCGCCGTAGCGAACGCGGGAGCCAGTCCTGGCGGCGCAATTCGTCCAGCATGGCCCCGCGGATGCGGTTTTCCGCATATCGCTCAAAACACACGCCCCGTTCTGGACGGAAGTTGCACAAAGCCTCCACAAGCCCCAGCGCCCCAGCGCCCAACAGTTCATCCAGTTCCACATGAAATGGTAGCCTGGCCTTGAGCCGCAACGCCAACGGACGGATGCGGGGCGCGTAATGCCGCGCCACCACCTCCCGCTCGGCCGGAGAAAAATCTTCCCAGGCCGTAAAGCCGCTCTCAAAGGCTTTCCGGGCGTTCGGCCACATCCGCCGGACGTCAGCCGTGCCCAAGGGCGGTGCCCCTGTGTTTTCTTTGCGCATTCGAGGAGCCGGGTTTTCCTCTCCTCGCCGTCCCGCGCCACACAGCAACGGCTTCCAGAAAAACTTAATATTGCCGTCCGGATTTTCCGGGACGTCCCAGGCCAGAATATTTTCCGCCAAACGCAACACGGCTCTGGACGCCGGACTTCGGGGGTCCCTGACATAAAAAGGCAGTTGTCGCGCGGCGGCCTCCCGCACAGCATCATCCTGTGGAATCACTCCCGCCAGATCCAGGGAAACGCCGCCGGGAAGACTGTCGCAGGCCTGATACAAGCGCGCCAGAACAGCCCTGACGGTCCCGAGAGCCGGGGCCATGTTGACGCAGACCTTGAAATGCTCCACCCCGTGGGTCAGCTTGAG